>ERZ1643249.132-NODE-132-length-98889-cov-32.873515_pt1 | contig 98889 bp, 103 predicted proteins | sample MGYA00579263_ERZ1643249 | MGnify/ENA primary metagenome ERZ1643249 (study PRJEB29033, sample SAMEA4952264) | chicken gut metagenome | biome: Broiler Chicken; feature: Gastrointestinal Tract; material: Caecum | place: Ireland | collected 2018 | study: Broiler...
TGAAAAAAGGGAATTCCGACGCTTTTTTCAGGGAAAAGTACTTGACAAAAAACACCGTCTTCATCCACGTTCTGTCCGGGCGGTACTTCCCCGTTTCCGTTGCCCCACTCGAAGCCTTCCGGGTTGTTCCCGTCCTCTTCTTCCGCATCTTCAGGGTCATCCGTGGTTTCCGGCTCTGTTTCCACAGAAGGAGCTTCTGCTTCCGGCGCTTCTACATCCACTTCCGGGGTCTCAGCTTCCGGAGTTTCCGGTGCTTCTGCCAGTATGGTCCCCGGCATTTCTGCTTCTTCCGCTGCAGGAACTTCCACTTCCAGTGCAGGTGTTTCTACTGCCGGTGTTTCTGCCTCTGCCGCAGGTGTTTCCACTTCCGTTTCCGGATCGACTGCATCAAGGTCCAGCTCCACGCCGGTCTTCTCTTCCATTGCCTCTGTAAACGTATCCGGGATCTGCAGCTTTGGAAGCTCTGCTTCGCTTCCTCCCGCGATCTCTTCCACGTTCTCAAGGATGCTGCTGATGCCTTCCTGCAGGGTCTCTCCCACCGTCGCCAGCGTGGACAGTTCCAGTACGGACGCCAGGGAGCTTCCCGGATCTGCCACGGACAATGTCGCCGCTCTGCTCGCGCTCTGGCCGTGATTTAGTCCTTTCCTAATATAACCGAAAATTTTACTATGTTAAAAGAAGGCAGCATCTTGCCCTACAAATGTAAAGCAGATACCGCCTGTATCATATTCAAATATTATTTTTTCTCTTTCCTTTAATATCTACCATCCGAAATAACTCATACTGGCTCCATGCCAATTTTGACAGTTATCGTAGATGTCCCGTTTTCTCTTTTTTCTTTCAAAAAACCATCATATTTCTGAATGGTTTTCTCTATAACTTTTCTTCTTATCTGCTGTTGTTCTGTCAGTTTGTCCTTCTTGAACAGCATCTGCCTGCAAGGGCATTTACATTGTATACAAAATGATTTTTTTACTTTTTCACTAAGCTCTATTGCAGCATTTTCCACACTGCTCTCTTGGCAGATATCTATTGCATATTCTATGAGACTATCCATAATCAAAGTAATTTCTGGCGGCTCTAATTTATCCAGATAAGCGAAATCACCATGACATATGATTCTTATGCCCATTTCTGAACAAGCTTTTTCTTTCTCATACAAAATAAGATCAAGTAAGGAATTCCCTGTCTCTTCCAGTTCACAGTCCATTTTCTCCACGCCATTCTCTACCCCTTGCCTCATTTGCATGCACAACTGATAGACCCTGTGTTTCTCTAAAAGCAGATCTATATTATGTCCAGTTAGCTTCGATAGGTATTGCTGTTGATCTATATAGAAGAATATAAAGATGCTAAGCAACACCATAATACGCGGAATAAAGTCTCCTGTTACAGAATAGTCACCCTGGATCATATTTTCTATCGACCATAAATCCGTCAAAATAAAAGCCAATGCAAACAGCAACCATATAGTGACCGTTTCATTTTTCTCACATATCAAATCTGCAAATAGCTTTCGAAAAGAGATTACAATACCATAAGTGATTATCACTGCCAACAAACCTATTATACATTTTGCTATCAATTGTTCAGCAGAAGATATTTTAGTAAAATCAGCATTCACATTGTAAAGCAGTGTTGCCTGTGCTAAGACTTTCCCCATGTAAATAGCGTCCAGAAAAATAAATGAATATAAAAGCATATCCATCACTCGTTTCCTTTTATATACGAGCCATGAAATGAGAGCTGTAACAACAAAAACTGAACTCAATTCCTGCTGGGGTGTTGAGATAACCATTTCCAAAGGCGTCATTAATAATGTAAAAGTCGGTATTGTCAATACAGCCATCCACCATGCAGTTTTTCGGTCATAAAGCAAAATAATTAAAGCTCCTGACTCCAGAATCAAAAAAATTACAGATACTAAAATTTCAAACTGCCACATAATTCCCCCTCCTGCATTGATAATATAGGGGCTGCAAAATGCAGTCCCAATGTTACAAAATCAAAACCATTTTATCATTCACTTAAATCTACGTACTCAACTAAAACGCCAATTTTAAAATGTACTTCCCAAACTCCTCATGACAGTTCCAGTTTTACTGTTATAATCAAGCATCCTCTTTTATTTTCCTGCTTGATCCAGCCTTTATTCTTGCTTGCGATATTTGATACTGTTCTCAGCACCAAATTCTGCTGTTTGGAAGGTTTTTTGTCCTTTAAGAATTCCCGGTCGCAGGAACATTCACAGCGTATACGGGTAATAGCATCCTTTCCGATAACAGAAATGTGATTCTCTTCCTTCCCACTTTCCTTGCAGACGCTCATCGCATACTCTATCAGGCTGTCTATTAACAATATAGCGTTTTCTGTCCCTATTTTCTCCAGGAAAGAAAAATCTCCATCTCTTTGCAGCTGAATCCCGGTTTCCTGGCAGAGACGGATCTTATCCTGAAAAATTTGTTCTAATACTCTATCTATTTCCTCATTCTTCAGGCTTCCAACCTCTGTGCCATACTTTTTTAAAATATCCATCTCCCGCTCTTCTGCTTTTATATCTGTTTTTCTGGAGTTATTGTAAAAATAATATCCCAGCAAAACAAAACCCAACGCAATAACTGTACTGCCAAGGATCCCCACCCCTGATGCATGCATTTGCGCAATTGGAGTATCCAGCAAATGATTTTCCATGACCATACATAGCGCCCAAAGAAGCCATCCTCCAAAGGAGAATAATACTACTGCCCTCTCATCCTTTGTTTCAAAAAAATCATAAAAATACTTTTTCAGGAAATATATAATGACCATTTCAAGTATGCATGCAAAAACAAATATCCCAGCAGATGCTATTGGATTCGCCTGAAGAACTGATGTGCTTACTCCACTTATGTTTAGCACGACAAAATAGACAACCGAATACCCTAAATGCCTGATTGACATAAATACAAGGCTGTAAACAGATGCATTTCTAGCCTCTTTCCGAAAAGCTGCTCTCCCAGCAATCACAATTATAAAGAAATAAATCAATTCACCGCCGGGACCAGAAGAAGGATGTCCTGGCCAGAAAATAGTTGCCAGCAAATATAATATAACATACAGAGCCAACCGCTTTCGTTTTAAGATTCCATCACTTAAAAAGTAAAATAACACGGCGCCTTCCAAAACGATTCCTGCCAACTGTAAAATCTGACCCATATACATCTCCCCCCTTAAAAATTCCTTTCTAAATATAGGAACCATCTGTAATGACGGTTCCTATATTTAAAACGTTTTCAATTATCATTCTTCCAAATCTGTATTACCTGATCTTTCTATCACCTCTCCAACATGTGAATTTGGAAGATAATGTACTTTGACATATTCACCCTTTTCAATCGGTGTGGAATATATCGTAACTCGAGAACGATCTTCGTCATCTTGTTTTTCAATAATAATGTCGCGCATCGCTTCCGTTGCATCATTAAATTCTCCTCCAACAACAATACCCTCGATTTCTTCATAATAACCGTCTTTTAGCAATTCATAGTCACGCAACAATGGAATGGTTACATTTAAGTGATAAATAACTACCACTAACAGCAATAAGAGTATGGCGCCCAAATCTATAATTTTTTTATGTTTAACATAAAAAAGTTCAGTATTATCCCCCATCCTGGAAAAAGTTGATTTCAGTACATACCCTTTCCAAAAGTACATAACTATAACTCCAGCAGTAAAGAGATACACTGGTATTCCTCTAAAAAATTGATTTAACCATACCCCTGCCATGATTTTTTCTCCCTTTATTGCATTCTCCAGCAAGTTTCTTACGGTTAAAAATGTTTATTCTCAAAATCGCTGACGACAGAGAGCACCAAAATATAGAGTCACGAATTAAAACCGTATTCTTCTGTCAAAAATCATTTGAACCAGATTATAAAAAAACCAAAACAATGAAACTATAAGGAAATATCCTCCATTTATTATGGGAATACTATAAACCAGGAAATGTGCAAAAGCCCGGTTTTTTAATAATTCTGTGAGTTCTTCCACATAAACAATCAATGAAAGCGGAAACCATATCTGATTTGATTCCTTATACATTACAATGGCAAACAGTATAATAGCCGTAATAATTTGGATCACTATATTCCTATAAAATAATGGGCGAACTTCCTTTAACGATTTAATTCTCCTCGAAGCATACTTTCTGCATTTTATCCTCCAGCACAGAACACCTCCGCATGCCATTCCAACACACCTAAGAACTACATCCAGCATAATTCCTTCACTCATTAAACCCGCAATCACTGTAACCGGATATAACAATATCCATCCTGTAACATAAAGCAATATGGTTTTCCCAGCTTGTCCAAGAACAGCTTTCATCATTTTATACCCCTATAATTCCACTTACTTTTTTAGGCATCATATCTGATATATGTATCTTTTTCAATTATTTTTGCATAGATTGTTCATTTTATGACACACTATTTAAAGCGATAAAATGATTTGAAGTGAAAATTTATGATTTGCCGTATTTATTTCAACATATCCATCATACTTGTCTGCGGCCTCACGAATATTTATTATCCCATACCCGTGTAAAAAAGCATTTTCTTTTGAAGTTTTTACAGGCTCTGGACATGCCCCTGTATATTCATTTTCAATTTTAAAAATTACAAATTTATGTACAATTTTTATGTGTATCTGAACCACTCTTATATCCGGTTCCAGTTTCATCACTGATTCCGCGGCATTTTCCAATGCATTTCCCAGTATAGTTACCAGATCCATCTCATCTATTTCTTTTATAGTATCTACATTGCCCTGTATAAGCAGAAGGAATTGAATGTCTCTATATTTTTCTCTTTTATCATTCAATACAATATCTATTATTTCATTTCCAGAGCAGGTAACAGAAGGCACCTTTTTCAACTCTTTTTTCAGACGCCCTACATAGTTTTTCCGTTCTTCCTCATTCTCATATTTTTCTATTACTGACAAATGGGTATTCAAATCATGATATATTTTTTTGATCTCTTCATCGTGCTCTCTTCGCATTTTGTAATACTGGTAGATCAATCGAAGCTGTTCTTCATTCATATTTTGTGAAATTTGCAGGCTTTTCATCACTAGCATATAACGGATACTAAAAATCATGCATATAGATGTGATAATTATGAAAAAAGAAAACATAATCTCATCATGCACTATGGAGTTATCCGTATATCCTAATATCAGCCCGATTAACTTTGTCTCTATGTAAATAAAAAGCAGTATGGGAACAATTAGAATAACAGAAAACTTAAAGTCTATTGCCTGATCCAGTCCGGAGAAGAGTTTCTTAAACCAAAATGTAAATATTCCCGCTAACAGTTTACTCAAAAAAACCGCCAGGGCAAAAAACACAATATTTTGAATAAATACGGTTACTGATTGATCAGCAAAAAACAAAATACCAACTTGCACAATGATCTCACCAAGTCCTATACACAGATACAAAAGGCTACCCAATACTATGGAATATGTTATTTTTAATCCAAATACAAGGACACCAATTAAAGAGAACAAAAATATGACCCATAAAAATTTTTCTTCCGGTGCCATATTCAAATGCGTCATAAATAAGACAGGAAAAAAATGCAGAGTAATCGTCGGGAGTAACTTTTTAAACTCTCTTTTTATATCTTTACTCATTACATAATATAATAATCCTGCCTCCATTAGAGTTGCTAATATGTCAACCAACTGTCTTATCATATAAGGTTTCCTTCCGCTATCTTCATCATCTTAATGTCTCTAACATTCTTTTTATGCATTCTTTTTTATTCCCTCTGCTCATGGGAATTCTCTCTCCTGTTAGCAAGACCAGCTCATATCGGTTATAGATAGATTGAATCTGCTCTATAAATCTTAGATTTACAATATAGCTATTATGACAGCGGTAAAATCCATTGTTTTCTAAAATTTTTTCATACTCTCCTATTCTTTTTCCGCTTACCACGGTATCCCCATTATAATGAAGCAGACTTCCCCTGCCATTTGTCTCCACGTATGCCAGCTTCGAATAATAAATCTTATATGTATTCCTCCATAATTCGTCCAAAAAGAAGCTGCCTTGCATGGATGCCTGTTTTTCAAGAGCTTCATCCATTTCCCTTTCAATGATTCTATAAGAGGCCGGCTTTCTTATATAAGTCTGTATATTAAGTTTATAGCCTTTAAATACAGCATCTAAATAAGACGAAATAAAAACAACCGGAATCTGACGATCTACATTTCGGATCTTGTCTGCTAATACATCTCCAGCTATATCCGGTATTCTAATATCTAAGAATATGACGTCATATATTGGCTGAAACTTTTCTATAAATTCTGCTCCCCTGCAAAAACTTTTTATAACCACTTTGCACTTTCTGGTTTCTCCATACCGTTCCAGCTTCTCACATAAATCCTTGATATCTTCTATACAATCGTCGCATATTGCAATTTTAATATCTTTCATAATACATTTCCTCCGATTCCGGATTTAGAGCGTAATTTTCTTACTCATAATATGAATCTTATTATAACACATAAGAAACCTCATATAGTGAAGAATATAATTTATACCGTACACAATCTTAATAAACTCTTCCATATCTCTTAATACTACTGTAAACACTTCCGATCCCGTCCATGTTATGATGATTTTAAAATGCCAGGGTCAAAAGGTCTGAACCCACATGAGCTTGCTCATAAGTGGGTGAAGGACCTTGGGACCCGCCCCGATATGAGCATAAAAGTGGGATGGATATCCCACGATATGCGAATATTGGGGAGGATTGTGAGAGTGCGAAGCACGGAACAATCCGTAGGCATCATGGTTGGGGGCTTTTGACCCCAACATCATTTTAATTCATACACAGCATGATTACGGGAGGGATTCCTATGAGCAATATATCAAAAATCTGCGGAATGATTTTCTTTAGTCTCACAGCTCTGTCCGGATGTTCTTTTGGAACGGTAAAGGCTCCCGAGGCGGTGCGGATCGAACCTCAGTACACAGAAGAAGAATTGGCCGCCATGCGCCGGGAGGAGGAACTGGTACCCATTCTTGACGAGGCCGCCGGACTGGCGAAAGGATATTATTACGATGAAGCGCTCGCCTGCCTGTCCCGTGTTCCGGACGAATTTTCAGAGGATCCGGAGGTTACAGAAGCAGCCGCTTCCTATGCTGCCGCCAAAGACGCTTTTGTCCCCTATGAGCAGCCTGTGCGCCATATCTTCTTTCATTCTCTGATCGTGGATACGGATCTGGCGTTTGACGGAGACTACATGGAAAACGGGTATAATTACTGGATGACGACCGTGGATGAATTCCGGGCCATATTGGAAGAACTGTATGCCAATCAGTACATTCTGATCGACATTCATGACCTGAATGACGTGCAGACTGCAAAAGACGGCACTGTTACTCTGGTCCCGTCCGCTCCCATGGTGCCGGAGGGAAAAATCCCCCTGGTACTGTCCGTAGACGACGTGAATTATTATGACTATATGAAAACCGACGGATTCGCCCGAAATCTGATGCTGGATGAAGAGGGAAACGTAAAGAATCTCTACATAGATGAAAACGGCCAGGAAACGGTCGGCGACTATGATGTGGTTCCGATCCTGGACGCGTTCGTGGAAGAGCATCCGGATTTTTCTCTGCGCGGAGCCAAAGGGCTGCTGGCGCTGACCGGTTATGAAGGAGCTCTGGGATACCGTACCAACGACCCGGAAAACCCGAATCTGGAACAGGATAAAGAGACCGTCCGCTCCGTCGCCGCGCGTCTAAAAGAGACCGGATGGCAGTTCGCCTGCCACGGCTACGGTCACAAGCACACGGCACAGATCTCTTATGACTCTCTGGCAGCCGATACTTCCCGGTGGAGAGAAGAAGTCGGCAGTCTGGTAGGCGATACGGATGTATACATCTATCCCTATGGAGAAGAGATCGAGTATCCCGGCGATAAGCTGACGCTTCTCCAGTCCGAAGGTTTCCGCTACTTCTGCGGCGTATGGTCTACCCAGGCCTTCGTGTCCGTAAAAGACACCTATGTGCGTCAGACCCGCTGCAATCTGGACGGATTCACCATGAAAACCCGCCCGGAAGCAGTCGCTGATCTGATCGATGTCTCAAAAGTGCTGGATCCGGCGCGTCCGGAATTAAAGTGATACCACATCGTCGATCAGGTCGTCTCCGTCTGCCGCCGAAGTGGCCAGTTTATCGCAGCGTTCATTCTGAGCATGGCCGTCATGGCCCTTGACCCAGATAAAAGTCACCTGATGCGGTTCCATTGCTTTCAGCAGACGTTTCCACAGATCAGGATTTTTCACCGGCTTTTTCTGGCTGTTGACCCAGTTCTTCTTCACCCAGGAGTCAATCCAGTGCTGATTGAAGGCGTCCACAAGATATTTGGAATCTGAATACAATTCCACCTGGCAGGGGCGCGTAAGCGCCTCCAGCCCGGCGATGGCCGCCATCAGTTCCATGCGGTTGTTCGTCGTTTTTTTATATCCCTGGGACAATTCCCGGATATGTTCTTCTCCTTTGCTGTCGGTACAGGACAGGATCGTCCCGTACCCTCCCGGTCCGTCGGGGTTGCCCCGCGCCGACCCGTCTGTATAAATCTTCACTAGCATAATATCCACTCCTGTCCCGTATATGCCACATCCTGGAAAGGCCCGAGCAGGCCTTTCATTTCATCCAGTTTTCTGACCTTCCGGCATACCGAATAGTCTCCCCAGCAGTGCATGGGAAATACTGCCTCTGCATGAACATGCTCGAGGAAATACTTCATTCCCCAGCAGTATGCGTCTCCCAGACGGGGATCCAGCGGTACAAATGCCGCGTCCAGCTCTTCCCCCTCCAGCTTGTCCACTTCCCGCTTATAGTTGGCGGCCATATTGTTGTTCCATGCCTTGTCCTCGCCGTCCCAGTACCACCAGTTCAAATCGCCCGCATGATAGATCTTCTTTCCATCTGCCCGGACCACATAGGCTACGCCCATGTCCGTGGAACGTAAGGTTCGCACCTTCAGAGCACCGAACTCATACTCTTCTCTCGCTCTCACGCTGTGGATCCAGTCCTTCCGTTCCTCCGGCCGGAAACGGATATCCCTCGACAGAATATATTCCGCATCGGGAAATACCGCTTTTAATTCCAGGATTTTTCTCTGAAAATGATCCTGATGGGCATGGCTGTTCAGAAACCATACTTTTTTTCCATCCGGAATACGCGGCAGGTCTCCTTCCCCGTAATAATCGAAAATCAGGACATTTTCCTCCAGTTCCACGGCAAAACTGCTGTGAAAAATATATGTAACTTTCATCTTTGGCTCCTTTTGTTCCTGCGCGGATCTATAGCGGGTGATATTCCCGCAGATCCGCGCTCTCTATTAATATACCTTACGAAGGCTGTGAAGTCAAACATCCTGTACCAGCCGGCATCCGTCAGATGATGATGCACACCAGTCCGCCGTTGGAGTCGTTTACGATCTTTTTCATGGTATCCTGCAGCTTCTCCTGACTTTCCTCCCCGATCTGATACAGTTTACTCCGGATACCGTCCTCCACCAGCTCTTCTACAGTTTTCCCGAAGATGTTGATTTTCCAGATCCCATCATCTTCCGCTCGGCCTTCCTGAATGTAACGGATCAGGTCTTTCGCCTGTTCCTCGCTGCCCACGATAGGCGCGATCTCGGTCTCGATATCAGCCCGGATCATGTGTACCGACGGTGAAAATGCCCGAAGTTTCACGCCGTATTTTCCTCCCTGATGGATCAGCACCGGGTCTTCCATGGTGATCTCATCCCGTTCCGGCAGTACCATGCCGTATCCTTTCTGGCGGACCGCGTCCATAGCCCGGATCACTTTTCCGTACTGCCGCTGCATGGCGGACAGCTCTTTCAATTGTCCGATCAGGTCGTATTCATCCCGCAGCTCCATACCGGTCAGTTCACTGAGCATCTGATAATACCCGGATTCCTCCATCGTAACTGTATAGATCACCACTCCACGGCTCAGCGCCACCTGTTCCAGCTTGATCTTACGGATGGCGGGCCCTTCGCAGTCGGTTCTCACACTGCCCACGTCCCGGAGTACGCGGAATTCTCCCATCATCTCTTTTCCCTTGCGGATCACTTCCTGCTTCGCGGGATGTTCCACGGGAAGCATTTCCACCCAGCTTGGCATATGGAATTCCACCTCTATCAGAGGAAATTCCAGAAGGATCTGCTCCAGGATCATGGAGATATCTTCTTTTTTCAGCTGTTCGCAGTTGACCGGAAGTACGGGCACCTGGTATTTTGCGAACTTTTCCTCTGCCGTCTTCCGGACGCTGTCACTGAAAGGTCTCGTGGTATTAAGCAGGATCACGAACGGTTTCCCCAGCTTTTTCAGTTCTTCCACTGTCCGTTCTTCCGCCGGCTGATAGTTTGCCGCCGGGATATCTCCGAAACTGCCGTCGCAGGTGACGACGATCCCGATGGTGGAGTGATCATGGATCACTTTATGAGTCCCGATCTCTGCCGCCTTTGTAAAAGGGATCTCTTCCTGAAACCAGGGCGTCTTCACTTTCCGTTCCACCTCGTTCTCCAGATGCCCTGCCGCGCCGTCCACCATATAGCCCACGCAGTCGATCAGGCGGATCTTCACAGGGATCTCTCCTCCCACCTTGATCTCAACCGCTTCCTTAGGAACAAATTTGGGCTCCGTGGTCATGATCGTCTTGCCGCCCGCCGACTGGGGCAGTTCGTCTGTGGCGCGCTCCCTTTCGTGTATGTCTTCCATATTCGGAAGTACCAGAAGATCCATGAATCTTTTGATGAACGTGGATTTTCCGGTCCGCACAGGGCCGACCACTCCTATGTAGATCTCACCCCCTGTACGCTCTTTAATATCCTGATACAGGTAAAATTCTTTCTTGTCCTGAACTGATTCCATAAAAATACCCTCCCACATTTGTTCTAAATATATGGGAGGGATTCTTATTTTATGATGTCAGCCGGAAAATTTTATCACGCGTCCAGCATCTTCTCCATCTCTGCACGTACCTCGCGGATGAAATCCTGTGAGTTCAGCACCGTCACATCTTTCAGTTCCGTGATCAGCGCCAGATCCTTCGTCATCTTGCCGGATTCAATCGTGTGAATGGAAGCCTGCTCCAGCACGTCCGCAAAGTGTACCAGTTCCGGAAGCCGGTCCAGCTCTCCTCTCTTACGGAGCGCTCCGCTCCAGGCAAAGATCGTCGCCATAGAGTTCGTGGAAGTCTCTTCCCCTTTCAGGTGCTTGTAGTAATGTCTCTGAACTGTCCCGTGAGCCGCTTCATATTCATAATATCCGTGAGGCGACACCAGCACAGAGGTCATCATGGCAAGAGAGCCGAATGCCGTCGCCACCAGATCACTCATCACGTCGCCGTCATAATTCTTGCAGGCCCAGATAAATCCGCCCTCAGATTTAATCACCCGCGCTACCGCGTCGTCAATCAGAGTGTAGAAATATGTAATGCCCGCTTCCTGGAATTTTTCTTTGTATTCTTTCTCATAAGTTTCCTGAAAAATGTCTTTGAAATGATGGTCATATTTCTTTGAAATAGTATCTTTTGTAGCAAACCACAGATCCTGCTTCGTATCCAGCGCGTACTGAAAGCAACTCTTCGCAAAACTCTCGATGGAGTCGTCCAGATTGTGCACGCCCTGTACGATACCCGGACCCTTGAATTCATGGACAGTTACGGATTCCCGGTTCCCTTCTGTATCCGTATATACCATCTCCACCTTCCCCGGTCCCGGGACGGACATCTCAACGCCCTTATAAATATCTCCATAGGCATGACGTGCCAGAGTGATCGGCTTCTTCCAGGTCTTCACATAAGGCTCAATCCCTTTTACAATGATCGGAGCGCGGAACACGGTGCCGTCCAGGATAGCGCGGATCGTACCGTTGGGGCTCTTCCACATCTCCTTCAGCCCATATTCCTCCACTCTCGCCGCATTGGGAGTAATAGTGGCGCATTTCACCGCCACGCCGTATTTCTTGGTGGCTTCCGCAGAGTCTGCCGTCACCTGGTCGTTGGTGCGGTCGCGGTTCTTAAGTCCCAGATCATAGTACTCTGTCTTCAGATCCACAAACGGAAGCAGAAGCTCCTCTTTGATCATCTGCCAGAGAATCCTGGTCATCTCGTCGCCGTCCATTTCCACCAGAGGCGTCGTCATCTTGATCTTTTCCATCTGTCTGTTCTCCTTACTTTGCTATTTGGTCTGACTATAAAATATTGTCCAGTCCGTACATCTGGATACTTTCTATCGCCCGGCTGATGTGCTGCCTGGCAAGTTCCTCCGCCAGATCCGGGCGCTTGTCCCGGATGGCTTCAAAGATCGCTCTGTGTTCCTGGGTCGATTTGACCGACCGGTTCTGGAACGCGATCGTCGCTTTTCGTACCCGCTTTACATAATCGTGCAGATCCGAAAGCACATGCTGCAGAATACGGCTGTTGGACGCTTCATACAATTGTTCGTGAAACAGATTGTCCAGCTCATGGAGTTTTTCATAATTATTCTTCTCGGTATGATATTCTGTCAGGCAAATAATCTCCTCCATGCTGTCCAGCTGCTCTTTTGTCACCTGCTCCGCTGCCCATCTGGCGCAGAGCCCTTCCAGCGTGGAGCGGATATTATAGATATCCTTTACATCTTTTGCTGTAATGGCATTTACATACGCTCCCCGGTTGGGAATAATCGTCACCAGTCCCTCCAGTTCCAGCTGGCGAAGGGCCTCCCGAACCGGAGTTCTGCTTACTCCCAGTTCCGTACCGATGGCTGTTTCCTTGAGTTCTGTATTCTGTTCATATTTTCCGCTCAGGATGTCTTCACGTATGCTCTCATATACTCTCCCCCTCAGAGAATACCTGTCCCGGTTCTCTTTGGGGTCGTGCATCTCATTCATGATTCTGATGTACCTCCCTGCTCCAGTGTAATGCCCAGCTTATCGCAGGCGTCCTGGATCACGGCAAGCAGCTCTTCGTCGGTCAGCACTGTTACTCTGCCGCTTTCATACTCATTATCCACCCATGCCTTCACCATATGAACCAGCTCTGTATTTTTGTCAATAGCCTGCTCTCCCTTCAGGTGGAACCAGGTATTGATCCAGTGCGCAATACCGGCAAGTCCGGAGGTATTGGACACCGCTACCACCGGAGGCCGTTTCAGGAACTTTTCCGTATCAAAAATATTATAGATTTCTTCATTTTTCAGAAGTCCGTCCGCATGGATACCTGCTCTTGTCACGTTAAAACTGCGTCCCACGAAAGGAGTTCTGGGCGGAATCCGATATCCGATCTCCTTTTCATAATATTCAGCCAGATCCGTAATCACTGTCGTATCCATGCCGTCCAGTGTGCCTCTGAGCTGGGCGTACTCAAATACCATGGCCTCCAGCGGAGTATTTCCTGTACGTTCTCCGATTCCGAACAAAGAGCAGTTTACACCGGAAGCACCGTAGAGCCATGCCGTGGTAGAATTGCTGACTGCCTTATAAAAATCATTGTGCCCGTGCCACTCGATCAGTTCGGATGGAAAACCTGCATGTACCTGGATTCCGTAGATAATACCAGGCACGGATCTGGGAATCACCGCTCCCGGATAGTTCACGCCGTATCCCATAGTATCGCAGCACCGTACCTTAATCGGTATCTGGTAAAAATCCATCAGTTTTCTAAGTTCCAGGCAGAACGGAATCACATATCCGTAAATATCCGCTCTGGTGATATCTTCCAGATGGCACCTGGGACTTACGCCAATCTCCAGACAGTCTCTGATAATGTCCAGGTAATGCTGCATGGCTTCACGGCGCGTCATCTTCATTTTATAAAATATATGATAATCGGAACAACTGACCAGAATACCTGTTTCTTTCAGGCCCAGATCCCTGACCAGCTTAAAATCCTCATGATTGGCACGGATCCAACTCGTAACCTCAGGAAACTTATATCCACGTTCCAGACACTTATACACCGCGTCTCTGTCCTTCTTGCTGTACAGAAAAAACTCTGACTGGCGCACGATCCCTCTCGGTCCGCCAAGTTTATGCAGATAATCAAAAATCGTTACGATCTGGTCTGTAGTGTAAGGCGTCCTGGACTGTTGTCCGTCCCTGAACGTAGTATCCGTGATCCAGATTTCATCCGGCATATGATGCGGCACAATACGGTCGTTGAATGCAATTTTCGGAACTTCCGTATAGGGAAACAGATTCCGGAACGTATTCGGATATTCCACATCCACCAGCGGATACATATGTTCTTCCAGTTGAAGCAGGTTGGTATGTCTGTCAAAATGAACGGCTCTGTTATGATCCATGGTCTTCTCTCCTTTGTATTCTTGTATACAATCTTAACGTAACCATTGTATCATGTTTCCTATGGTTGTCAATCGGTTTTTCCGCTGATTGCCTGAAAACCCCCATACAGATCCAGAATCCCATATCCCCAGATCCGGTTAGGATACTCAAATACAGACGGTCTGTCGGCCCCTCTCACCAGATATCTTTGAATTGTGACGCTGTCCATGGTAGGTACGTTTCCTCTGACAATCCCCCACTCCATCATCAGCGCACAGGCTCCGGCTCCCAGGGCAGCCGCAGCGCTGGTACCGGTCAGCGTCGCTGCATTGCCGAGCCGATCCACTGCAGAGACTTCCTCGGCCGGCGCTGCCAGATCAGGTTTCTGACGCTCATACCTGTTAAGGCCTCTTCCTGAATCCAGCCAGATGCTGCCTGATTTCGCGTCATAACCCGCAAAAGTGATAATCCCCTCCGCATTAGCAGGCTCCGTTATTGTGGTATCCGGAGAAGACCGCAGAAAATAGGTCTCGTCAGTGATAAATCCCGTGACCGGAAGCCAGATATGAAAACTGCTGTCCAGAGCGCCCCGGGCGTACACCCGGATTCTCCAGATACCGGGAGTAGGATCCCGGAAAACCAGCAGCAGCCGCTCGTCTCCGGAAATCACTTCTGTCAGTTCGTATTGAATATCCAGAATTGTCTTCTCAAAAACAAACTCATATCTCTGACGCTCCAAAGGCCTCGCAAAGATCCTGGGAATCCGCTCTCCTGCCGGTGAGGTCACCTCCACCGAAAATAGTCCAGGTGTATTTCCCCAGAGATTCATCTGGAAACCCTTTTCTCCCTCCCCAACACGCAGTTCTACATCCAGATATCCGGTAGTTCCCGGAATTACTCCAAAAAAATGATGCCCCCGGTTCCCCTCATTTCCTGCCGCCACTGCAATCGCTCTGCCTGCCCTTCTGGCAAATTCATTCAAATACAATCCCAAAGGCGTGGCGCCTGTATGTCCTCCCGAATTGCTCCCCAGCGCCAGGCAGATAACCAGAGGCATCCCCAGTTCCAACGCCAGCATATCCAGATACCGGACCGCCAGCATCATATCCGCTTCTTCATATGCAACCGCATCCAGAGGAATCTGCTGCAGGCGGCGAATCGAGGCTTTTGCAGGCTTCAGTTTTACAAACGCGATGGATGTTTCCGGAGCAGCGCCGATGAAGTTCAAATCTTCCAGCAAAGATCCTGCTGCAATGGATACGACTTTTGTTCCATGTCCATTATCATCCTCACCCGGCAGATTTTGCTCTCCTTCCTGAAGCATCCGATCAATCTCTTCTCCAGAATAAGCGGTCCCATAATGCATATCTCCCGGAGGCGTACCGCTCTGATCCGTCTGATCCCAAAGGCCGATGACCCGGGTGCTTCCGTCCGGATTCCGAAAAGCCGCATTCTCCAACGCGATTCCCGAATCCAGAAATCCAAGAAGAACCCCCCGCCCCCGAAGCTGCAGCGCCGGCTGATTTTGAATGGTAAGAATTCTGGTCTCCTCCAGACTTTCTGTGTCCATCTGAGTATGACAGTACGTGACTGCATAATCGCCAATCAGCATCCCCGACGGATTGCGGACCACTTCTTCCCGGTTCATATAGAATATCATCAGCCCGTCTGTCACATATTGCCCGCATATTCCAAGACGTTCCGCTTCTCTTAAAGCTGTCTGTGCGTCCACCTTCCAAATATAATCAATATAATCGTCCGACAGAATCTCTTCTCTGCAGCCCATCTGTGAATCCTCCGGCTCATTCCATTCATCTTACCATATGAAAAAAGCGCTTCTGCTGACACACAGAAGCGCTTTGATACAGATTGTCTCCGCCCTTACTCCAGCTCGAACGCGCCGGTATAAAGCTGATAATATTTTCCTTTCTGGGCGATCAGTTCTTCATGGCTTCCGCGCTCGATGATCTTTCCCTGCTCCAGAACCATAATTACGTCGGAGTTCTGGACCGTAGACAGACGGTGCGCAATCACAAACACCGTACGTCCCTTCATCAGGGCGTCCATACCTTTCTGTACGATCGCCTCGGTACGGGTATCGATGGAGGAGGTCGCCTCATCCATGATCATAACAGGCGGATCCGCCACTGCCGCTCTGGCAATCGCAATCAGCTGGCGTTGTCCCTGAGACAGATTGGAACCGTTTGCTGCAATCTGTGTATCGTACCCATTGGGCAGTCTGGTGATAAAGTCGTGCGCTCCTGCCAGCTTCGCTGCGTCGATACACTCTTCATCCGTCGCGTCCAGTTTTCCATAGCGGATATTATCCATGACCGTGCCGCTGAACAACACCGTATCCTGCAGGATAATACCAAGGGAACGGCGCAGGTCGGCTTTCTTGATCTTGTTGATATTGATGCCGTCGTAGCGGATCTTGCCGTCCGCAATATCGTAAAACCGGTTAATCAGGTTGGTGATCGTCGTCTTGCCCGCTCCGGTAGCGCCCACGAACGCCACTTTCTGTCCCGGTTCCGCGTACAATGTAATATTGTGCAGAACCGTCTTTTTGCCGTCATAGCTGAAATCCACGTCATACATGCGCACATCGCCGGCCAGCTTCGTGTAGGTAACGGTACCGTCTGCCTTGTGCGGGTGCTTCCATGCCCACATACCGGTACGCTCCTGGCACTCCACGATCTCGCCGTTCTCCTCTTTTGCGTTGATCAGCGTCACATATCCGTCATCTGCCTCGGGCTGCTCATCGATCAGGTTGAAGATACGCTGCGCGCCTGCCAGACCCATAACGACTGCGTTGACCTGATTGGACACCTGGCCGATATTTCCGCTGAACTGTCTGGTCATGTTAAGGAAAGGCACTGTAATACTGATACTAAGAGCCATCCCGGACAAACTCAGATTCGGCACATGAAAATACAGCAGGGCGCCTCCCACCAGAGCCACTATCACATAGAGGATATTTCCGATATTCGCCAGAATCGGCATCAGCGTGTTGGCGTACTTGTTTGCACGCTCCGCCACATGGAACAGTTCTTCATTAATGCGGTCGAAGTCCTCTTTCGTCTGCTCTTCATGACAGAATACTTTTACGACTTTCTGGCCGTTCATGAGCTCTTCGACAAAACCTTCCGTCTTTCCCATCTGTTCCTGCTGGCGGATAAAATACCTCGCGGAACCGCCGCCGATTTTTTTCGTCACAAGCGTCATGAGTGCGACTCCGACAATCACTACCAGAAACAGCCAGACACTGTAATAAAGCATGATACACACTACTGTAGTTACAGAAACCAGAGAGATCAGAAGCTGCGGTATACTCTGAGAAATCAGCTGTCTCAGGGTATCAATATCGTTGGTATAATAGCTCATGATATCGCCATGGTTATGCGTGTCAAAATATTTAATAGGCAGATCCTGCATGCCGTTGAACATCTTCTCACGCAATTTCATCAGAGATCCCTGCGTAATCACCGCCATAGTTCTGGTATAAGTAAATCCCGCAATCAAAGACAGCACATAAAAGAAAGCCAGCAATTTCACCAACCCGAACACCTGTCCGGAAACAGATGCCCAATCTCTGGACTGCCAGGTCTGCTCCACGATAGAAATAACATTCTGCTGGAATATTGCCGGCAGAGAACTGATCAGTGCGTTAAGCAGAATACAGACAATAACCAGAGGCAGCATCACCGGATAAAACTCAAATAACAATTTAATCAGACGCACAGCAGTGCCTTTTCTCGTTGCAGTCGGTTTACTCATTCTGATCACCTGCCTTATTCTGCGAAGTATATACTTCGCGGTAAATACTGCTGGTCTTCAGCAGTTCTTCATGAGTTCCAATGTTCTGGATCGTGCCGCCATCCATGACGATAATCCGGTCCGCATCCTGTACGGAAGCAACCCTCTGCGCAATAATGATCTTTGTGGTCTCGGGAATATATTCCGCAAACGCCTTACGGATCAGCGCGTCGGTTTTGGTATCCACCGCGCTGGTGGAATCGTCCAGGATCAGGATCTTCGGTTTTTTCAAAAGGGCGCGGGCAATGCACAGACGCTGCTTCTGTCCGCCGGATACATTAGATCCTCCCTGTTCGATATAAGTATCGTATTTATCCGGGAAACGCTGGATAAACTCATCGGCCTGCGCCAAACGGCACGCTTCCTCGATCTCCTCATCCGTAGCGTTCTGGTTCCCCCAGCGCAGGTTTTCTTTGATGGTACCGGAAAACAATACATTTTTCTGAAGCACTACTGACACCTGATTCCTCAGGGATTCAAGATCGTACTGTCTCACATCAATACCGCCTACCTTCACACTTCCTTCTGTAACATCATACAGACGGGAAATCAGCTGGATCAGCGAGGATTTGGATGATCCGGTTCCTCCGATAATACCAATGGTTTCACCGGAACGGATATGCAGGTCGATATTGGCAAGCGCCATCTTTTTTGCCTGCTTAGAATACTTAAAATTCACATGATCAAAGTCAACAGAGCCGTCCGGCACTTCATACACCGGATCCGCCGGATTGTGCAGAGCAGTTTCCTCTGTCAGCACCTCCACGATACGTCTCGCGGACTCCACAGCCATTGTCACCATAACAAACACCATGGAGAACATCATCAGACTTGAAAGAATCTGGAAATTGTAAACCAGCATGGCTGAAAACTGTCCCACATCAAGATCCATGCCGCCGCTGGAAATGATGGTATAAGACCCTGCCGTAAGCACGAAAATCATGACTGAATACAGGCAAAACTGCATCAGAGGATTATTGAACGCCAGAATCTTTTCGGCGCGTGTGAAATCATTGCAAACATCCTCTGCCGCACGCCCGAATTTTTCTTTTTCGTATTCTTCGCGCACATAGGATTTTACCACTCTCATGCCTTTTACATTTTCCTGTATTGATTCATTCAGGGCGTCGTATTTCTTAAATACCTTTTTAAACAACGGCATCGCATGGCTAATCACCATAAAAAGACCGAATCCAAGTACCGGAATCGTAAGAAGGAAGACCAGCGCCAGACGGCCGCCCATGTACAAAGCCATCACAAAAGAAAAAATGATCATCAGAGGACTCCGGAAAGCCAGACGGATCAGCATCATGTATGCCAGCTGCACGTTTGTCACATCTGTGGTCATTCTGGTCACCAGAGACGAAGTGGAAAATTTATCAATGTTTTCAAAGGAATATGTCTGAATCCGGTAGAACATATCCTTTCTCAGGTTCTTGGCAAAACCGCAGGATGCCGTCGCGCAGTTAGCTCCGGCTCCGGCTCCGAACGCCAGGGAAAGTACTGCCAGCACTACCAGTATCAGGCCATATTGACCGATCACTCCCAGACCTGCCCCGGCCTTGATCTGGTTCACAAGCTGAGCCACCACGAACGGTATGATACATTCCATGACGACTTCCAGACCCACCAGCACCGGAGCGAGGATCGAAGGACGCTTATATTCCCGGATCGACTTCATCAGTATTCTTATCATCGTTCCCTATCTCTCCTTTCAAATATCTCTGTTCAGTATGAAACGAGAGAAAAGTTTCCTTTTCTCCCGTTTGTCTCAAACATATTTTATACAGAAAAAAAATGATTGTCAAGAAAGATTTTACTTGTTCTCCCAGGACTTCCCGATGACGTATCCTTCTTCTTTCAGCATGTCTCCCAGGGCATAAACCTTATCCTCTTTACAGTCCCCGTATATGGTCAGGCTGTCCAGGGTACTGTCTATAAACTGCATGTCTTCCGCCGTAAGTTCGATCTCTGCCGCGCGGATGTTTTCTTTGACAAACCGCATCTCATACATACCCGGTATCGGGACGAGCCTGTCGTATTTGTGCATCAGGTAAGCAAGGGCGATCTGGGAGTACGTAGCGTTCTTCTCAGACGCAAGCTTGTCGATCATGGTCAGGACCGGCTGATTTCTCTTCAGGTTCTCATCTGTAAACCAGGTAGAAGTACGGTGGATATCATCGTTCTTATACGTCATGCCCGGTTTGAACTGCCCGCTGAGAAATCCTGAAGCCAGAGGCATATACGGCGTGAATCCTATGCCGTGCTTTGCGCAGGCCTCCAGCGTGCCGTCCGTAAGCGGAGACCTTTCCATCATGGAAAATTCGTTCTGGATGACGCTGACCGGCGCGATCGCGTTGCCCCGTTCGATCTGATCGGCGTCCGCCCTGGACATGGCCCAGCTGCGGATCTTTCCTTTCTTAATAAAACTGGACATGGCCTCCGCGGTTTCCTCGATAGGGACGCCCTCCGGAATCCGGTGGCACATATAAATATCCACCACATCCGTATCCAGGCGTCTGAGAGAAGCGTCCAGACGCTTTTCGATCTGGTCGGCAAGAGAAGCGTCCGGATCGTTGAGCGGGTCTTTCTCCGGATTAAATTTGGTAAGGATTACCACCTCTGCGCGGATCGGTTTTAACGCTTCGCCCACCAGTATTTCATTGTGGCCGTTCCCATAGGCGTCCGCCGTATCGTAGAGCGTTACGCCCAGTTCATGCGCCGTACGCATCATTTTTATACATTCTTCCCGCGGGGCCGGATCGCCGTGGGCATGCGAAAACCCCATGCACCCCATCCCGATGGCGCCGACTTCGATTGTACCAAGCATTCTTTTTTTCATAACAGCCTCCATTCCGCCGTCTGACAGACGGCATCAGTCTCAACAAGGATAATCCATTGCAGCCTGGATCATAGCGTTGACGTTTTCAGGTTTTGCATTCATCGGGCTGTCGCAGCCGGAACTGATGATCAGCCCTGTTTTTGACCCGCAGTCATCGATCAGGCTGGTGACATAATCATAGACCTGGGTATCTGTCCCAAACGCGAGCATGTTGGAAGGAACGTCCCCCATCATGGCCATATGATCGCCCAGAATATTTCTTGCCCGCCGCATATCCGTGCTGCCGTCCAGCATCAGCAGGCAGCTTCTCGGAGGAAGCTCCAGAAGCGTCTCGATCTCGCTGTCCCAGCAGGAGTCAAAATGGAGTATCGGAAGGATGCCCCTTTCCAGAGTCGCCTCGATAAATTTACGGACATAAGGCCATACAAATTCCATCCACGTATCATGGCTCAACATGGCGGGAGCCCCTCTCCATCCGCCTATCCAGCAGCTGGAAGGCTTCGCGCCGGCCGCCGCCATGCTGTCCAGGGAACCGGTATAGGTCCGGTAAAGATAATCAAACGCAGAATCCATGGCTTTCTTCACCAGCTCAGGCTCATCCATGATATCCATAAAGAAATCCACCAGTCCTCTGGCCCCGGCGAACCCTTCGATCGGGCTTGCCGCGTCAGGGCCTTCCTTCATGATGGGGACTCCTGCCTCCCTGCGGATCCGTTCATAGGTCTTCGGGACAGAGTCAAGAAACGGCTTTATCTTTTCCGCATAATTTCCAAGATATTTTTTAAAATATTCCTCACGCCACGCGCCGTATCCCATTTTAATGATGCGTTCGTAGTCCTCCATCTGCATATTATTGTGTTCCACCACCTGCCAGAGTTCGTTGTCCGGCAGTTCCTCTCCCGGCGTCCTGATCTCGGACAGCCAGAGATTCGCGAGCACAGGCGGATATATCGTAGGTGAATGGATCGCGTCGATTGCGGGATGCTCGTTCAGAAAATGGATACACACATCCGTGGCCCTGTCAAAATCATGGACAAATTCATTGATCGATATGCCTTCCATGGCCGCCATACAGGCAGGGCCGCTGTAATGGAACGGGATCTTATCAACAGGTTTCATACTGACCGCGTTCATGGTTCTTTCCAGACGCTTCTCATAGGTCGTTTCAAATTTTGCCATAATAGCCCTCCTTTGATCGGTGCCGCCCAGGTCATGATATAAAAAATAACATCATAACCAGGCCTTTTCCCTCTTGGTTATGATGTCATCATAGAGCAAAACTGCAGCGAATCCTATGGCTGCATATGAAAAACGAAAGTTGTCAGAAAAATTCTTTTTGTCACAAAGTGACAAATCAGAGCAGCCAGTCCGACAGACACAGGTACTGGAGCTCCTGTTCGTCTTCAAAAGATATCCCTGTAAGCTCCTGGATCCTGGCAATCCGGTATTTTATGGTATTCCGGTGCACATACATCGCTTTTGCCGTATCCAGGATGCTGCATTTGTGATTCAGGAATACAGAAAGGCTTTCCCGCAGCAGCGTATGGTGCGTACGGTCATATTCTTCCAGGATCGCAAAAGCCGGATGCCGGAACTTCGCGGCGGAAAGCATCTGCGATATCTGTTCTTTAATATAAGGGAACGCGAACGCTTCGCACTTGTGGACTCCCGGCCTGTCCGCAGCCTGTCCCACCGTAAAGACCGTCTGCTCATAGCGTAGGGGAAGGCTGAAAAAATCTGTCGTGGGCATGGACATGGCCAGGAACAGGCTGTCCGATGGGATCTGCCGGTCGAGGAACTCGAGGATCTCCGCCTGGCGGGACTCGGGTATCAGAAGCAAGATATCATCCCGGTAAAAGATACACGGAACCTTTGTCTCATTTTTCAGCATGCGCAGCATGGATTTTGAAAAAATCAGATCCTTGCGGGATATGTGGCGAAGCAGAGCCAGACGCCATTGTCCGTCGCCGACGGATTTCTGCAGCTTTTCCGCCGCGGATTCGCCTTCCGCTCCGTGTTCCATCCGACAGTCCAGAAATTCCTGCATCAGCTTTTCCGTAGAACGGAGACGGACGTTCCGTTTAAAAAATTCTTCGGAAAAGATCAGGTATTTGCTGATCTCGCCTGCCAGCTGCATGTCCATCGTGAGAAGGTCTCTGTTGGCAATCAGTATATAGAATACCGCGACCGGTTCCTCATCCTGAAAAAGGTACATCATGATCAGAGGCGGCTGTCCCTGCTGGACATTCTGCACCAGCTGAGGGATCCGGGAGAGTTCCCGGACCGGCGCGCCCTCGGGCGTGAACCACTGATTCGAAAATATGGCGGGATGCTCCTGGCCATTTTCCTGTTTGTATCTCCAGTACAGGTCGTCCTCCGGGACATCCAGAGAATTGAGCGCTACAATATTGCCCTCAAGATCCATGATGGTAACCGGATTGTACAAAACTTCATGGGACAGATCCAGGATCTTCTGCAGCGAAAGCCCGAAAGCCGACGCATGGGCCATCTCGTGTTCCCATGTGCCGTAGAAATCAAATGCGGCGAGCAGCCCGTTCAGCAGGTCCTCGAAATCTGCCTGGAAGAAAAGGATATAGTTCTCCCGGTGGACAATAATATACGCCTGGTCGTACCGTTTATCCGAGATATAATCAGACGCCTCCCCCAGGTACATAAAATCCGCATGCATCCGCGGCATATTCCCGGACAGAAAGCGAAGCCCCTGTATGGACAACGAATCGTTCTGTATGTGCGCTTTCTGCATATAATCCCTCAAATACCACTGGACCATAGACATACTTAATTTCATATTCAACCTCCATTTGGCAGATACAGACAAAGAAACCGCTCCCCGGCAGCCTCCGTTTGTACCGCAGAAACATAGACAGCAGACGGTATTGCGGCGATAATATTATTATAGGAAACGAGGAAGCGACCCGCAAGTTCTTTCTGATGTCAAAAAGGAGGATTGAGGTATATATGGTAAAATTGGATATCTACGGCGGCCTGCTTGGGGCAGGGAAGACGACCCTGATCAGGCAGATGCTTGCGTCCGCCTATGCCGGGCACAAGACGGCGGTGATCGAAAACGAGATCGGCAAAGTCAACCTGGACGCGGAACTGCTGAAGGACAGCTCTATCTGCGTGCGGGAGATCACATCGGGCTGTATCTGCTGTACGGTAAAGGGGAATTTTACAGAGGCGATCCGGCGTCTGGCAGAACAGGAGCATCCGGAATACATCATCGTAGAGCCGTCCGGCGTGGCCAGCCTGACAGACGTGGTATCCGCCTGCACGGACTCCGGCATGGCGGTCCTGAACCGGATCATCATGGTGGCAGATGCCAGGAAACAGCGTAAGCTTCTGAAAGTAATCGGGAAGTTTTATCTGAAACAGTTTTGCAGCGCGCAGACAGTCTATCTGAATTTTGCGGACCAGATATCCCCGGAAGAACTGGAAGAAGTGAAATCAGCGCTGTGGAAGATCAATCCGGGACTCCGTATGGCCGCCGTCCCTCTGGACGCAGTCGGTCCGGACACTTTCCCGGAAGGCCTGGCGCAGGATATGCTCCCCAGAAGAAGCGGCCTGGGAAAATTATACGGGACTGTCCGCATGCGCTCCGAAGGAGGACAGACTTTCTCTGTCTGGAACTATGAGTTCCGGCATGATCTCCGGAAAGAGACCCTGCAGCGCCTGATGGAACTATTCCGCCGCAGAGAATGCGAGAAGATCTGGCGCGTCAAAGGCTATCTGAAAATGGCGGACGGCGGCGTCCGGAAAATCGATATCGCATACGGCGACCAGTTCCAGGAAGAGCTGAAAAGCTTTGACGGAAGCAAAACTAACCAACTCGTAATCATAGGGGAAGAAATAGACCTGTCCTGGCTTCAGAGCCAGCTGGAAGCGCTGGATCAGGGCGTCTGAGCGCTTCCGATCCGGTCCGCTTTCCGGAACAGGAAAAATCCGATCAGGAATAAAATTGCCAGCAGCCCCACGCCCGTCCTGGAACTGCCGCTCACCTGCGACGCCACGCCCACCATCAGCGTCCCCATGAACGCGGCTCCTTTTCCAAAGATGTCGTAAAAACCGAAATATTCCGCCGCCCTTTCCTGCGGAATGATGCGGGTGAAATACGACCGGGACAGCGCCTGAATGCCTCCCTGGAAGACCGCCACACAGACTGCCAGAAACCAGAATTCCCAGGTCTTGTCAAGCTGCAGGGCAAAGATCACAATACACAGATATCCCAGAATCGACACGGCGATCAGTTTCCCGCTCTCTATTTTCTTCGTCAGTTTCCCGAACAGGATCGAACAGGGAAACGCCACCACCTGGGTCAGAAGAAGCGCCAGCATCAGGCTGGTATCCGAGATCCCCATGTCCTTGCCATAGGAAGTGGCCAGATCGATGATCGTATAGACACCATCTATATAGAAGAAAAAGGCAAGTAAAAACCAGAGCACTTTGGGGTTCTGCCGGATCCCGCGCACGGTCCTGGCGAGGCTGACAAAGCTCCCGTCCTTATTATTGCTGCCTTCTCCGGAACGCTGCCGGTAAGTTTTCAGAAGCGGCAGGGTCATACAGCTCCACCACACAGCATTAAGCAAAAATGCCAGCATGGTGGCGCGTACGCTTCCAAGCCCCAGCGTATCCGCATTCAGGATCAGCAGGATGCTCGCCACAAACGGGATGCAGCTCCCGATATATCCCCAGGCATAACCGTGTGCGGACACCTGATCCATCCTGTCCTCCTCCGTCACATCTCCCAGCATGGAATCATAAAAGATCAGACTGCTCTGGTATCCTGTCTTGGCAAGCACATAAATGCCCAGAAATGCAAGCCATCCTGCAGGCACTGCCAGAGCTGCGCATCCCAACGCTCCCACGAGCATGCATCCGGTAAAAATCTCCTTTTTCCGCCCTTTCCCGTCTGCAACGGTCCCCAGAAGCGGTCCCAGTATCATTACCAGCACAGTTACCAGAGAACTGGCATAACTGAAATACGCGGTGGAATTTCCTGCCGACACCCCGGCTCCTTCCGCAAGATTTTTAAAGTAGATGGGAATCACTGTGGAAGTCAGCATCACAAAAGCAGAATTTCCCACATCGTACAGTATCCAGTTTCGTTCCAGTCCCGTCAGCTTTTTCATATGGTCTCCTCATAGTCGCGATACAGCCGTATGGACAGGAGGCCTTTCCCCTCCAGCACCCGGCTGTAATTTACAATCTCCTGTACTGCGGTTTCTACCGAAGCTTCCATCCGTTCTTCCAGAAAGTCATTGCTTTCCCCGCATCCCGGATGAACAATTCCGTCCATGATTAATCCGCCTAATTCCTTGTCCTGCCCTGTGACACGGGATACTGTCCGCAGTATTCTCCTTTTCACCGGAGACGCGCAGATAAAAAACGCGATAATCCTGCGGAACATCTTGATACAGACGTCGATCTGCTTAGGCGTCACATTCTCAAACATGCGCGAGATCTGCTCTCTGGTATGCCTGCGGCTGATCAAATGATGGGTCGGCACATAGCAGAGCGGATCATGTCCGCTTTTCTCAAGCAAATACCGTTCAAAATCTGTCTCTATCTCCAGATGGCCAAGACCATGCTCTTCCATGTAGCAGCTGATATATGGATGGCATTCGCTGTCCAGTATAAAATGACACAGGAAACCATATAAATATGCTCTCAGCACCGGATCATGATCCTTCTCGTATTCTTCTTTCCCTTTCTCGAAAAAACCGGCAGCCAGTTCCCGGTGCATCCGGGTTCCCTGCTGGTTGATCCTGTTCTTCCCGAACGGACGATAATAAAACAGCAGATCAGGCCCGTGAAGCCCGATCAGAAACGCGTCTTTCCCCTGGCGGACCATCTTTTTCTCCGCTTCCGGAAGCGCTTTATATACTTTTTTTCCAAACAGATAGTGCGCATAAACCGCTGGCATGATGTTCTCTCCTTTCACCGATCTAAGGAAGTGCTGATCAAATCAGCGCTTCCTCAGTATAACACATTTCCGTTATCCTGCATATGATGAAGTGTAAATAGTTTTTGGAGGTTTTCTCATGGGCGATTTATCAAGAAACGGCTGCGGATGCGGCTGTGACAACGGATGCGGCAACGGTCTGTTCGGAGGCAGCTCCTGCTGCAGCCTGATCTGGATCATCCTGCTGCTCTCCTGCTGCTGCGGCAACGGCAGCGGATTCTTCGGAAACAGTGGCTGCGGATGCGACAACGGATGCGGCGGCAGCGACAGCTGTCTGTGGATCATCCTGCTTCTGCTCTTCTGCGGAAACGGGTTTGGCGGAAACTCCTGCGGATGCAATTCCTGCGGATGCTAAAATACCACCCGGGCCGCCCTTACCGGGCAGCCCGCTATGAAAAACCGGTACCGGAAACCGCATGATTTTCGGCGGCCGTTCATATATTGAAGAAAGACGCAGGGAGAAGATCTGCCATGACACCTTTTGACCAGGCATTTTGTCCCAAAGAGCTGCAGGCGCTGAAAATCTTCCTGCCCTTTCTTCCTGCTCCAATGCAGAAACTGATGGCCATCTATATTAAATGGAGCGAACTTCAGTACACCATCGAATACTACAACCGGAATCCGCCTCTGCAGCAGCCGATGGAAGCGGGAAACCTGATGAACTGTATAAAGGAATTCCTGCCTCCGGAGGAACAGGCTCAGATGGAACAATTCGCGGATATGTTTGAAAATATAGACCTGTATCGGGAGATGTTCGAAGGATTCTCCTCCGCTCCCGAACAAAAGGAGGAATGATCAGAATATGAAAGTCCCTGAGTGGTTTCACGACGAGCGTATCCAGAACATCGCGCCGGCCAAACTGAAACTCCTTCTGAATCTGGCGGAACAGATCGAAGGAAAATCGCAGAAAGAAGCCATGCCCGTCATCATGGGCGCCATCGCGTCCGCCAACCGGCAGCGTCTGAATTTCACCAAAGATGAATTTGATCTGATCTTTCAGATCATGAAAGAAGGCAAAAGCGAAGAAGAGAAACGTCAGATGGATGACGCGCTGGCAAAAGCCCGGAAGATGATGCGGGGCAAAGGCGGCAGATAGGGACGACCTGGATGCCGTCCCGCATCATTCTTTTGTCTGCCGGTTGATAAACTGCAGCTTCGTCTTGGAGTACAGAATCTTCTGGCTGTGATACAGACCAAAATATCCGGATTCCAGATAGCTGATCGATACGGACAGCAAAAAGAACGGCATACACTGGAACCCGAACAGTTCAAAACTCAGGAGCAAAGAAGAAATCGGACAGTTTGTAACGCCGCAGAAGACCGCTGCCATACCGCAGGCTGCCGCCAGGGACGGCGCGAGTCCCGTAACCTGTCCGAACAGGCAGCCAAACGTGGCTCCAACAAACAAAGCAGGCACAATCTCTCCTCCCTTGAATCCGCTCCCCAGAGTCACGGCTGTGAATACCATTTTAATCAGGAAGGCCGCGGCTGCTGTTTCCCCTGCCACTGCCTTTGCCACCACGTCCATCCCGGCTCCCAGATAATCCGTCGTGCCCAGAAGGATGGTCATCAGGATGACCAGCAGGGCGCCGGAAATGATGCGCACCCATTCGTTGGGAATCCATTTCTGATACCAGTGCTCCGTGTGGTGGAGAACCATACAGAACAAAATACTGACTGCCGCGCAGAGCACAGCCAGCACGATTGTCAGGACCACACTCCGGACATCCACAGCAGGGATCTCTGTGATCGTAAACTGTTCTCCATGCGCGCCGACCCATGCGGCCGCGCCCCGGGCAGCCAGCGAAGCCACCGCGCAGGGAACCAGAGCCGCATATTCCATGATGCCCACGCTGATCACTTCCATGGCAAATACCGTGGCTGTCAGAGGAGTGCCGAACAACGCGGAGAACGCCGCGCTCATCCCGCACATGATCATGATCTTACGGTCATACTCATCCATCTTCATCCATTTTCCAAAAGTTCCTCCCAGACTGCCTCCCAGCTGAAGCGCCGCCCCTTCGCGTCCTGCGGAACCGCCAAAAGCATGTGTCAAAACTGTAGATATTACGATCAGCGGAGCCATCCGCAGAGGTACATAAGCGCCTGTCTGGATTCCTTTCAGCACCAGATTCGTACTGGATTGGTAAGGATCCAGCTTATAAAGCACCACTATGGCCAGTCCGGCCACAGGCAGAAGATACAGCATCCAGGGGTGATTTCCACGAAATGTCGTCACATTCGCGACTGCCAGATTGAACCAACCCCCGACTACGCCCAGGATCCATCCTGTAAGTCCGGCGGCAGCAAGCCATCGCAGCAGGATGAATGCTCTTTCGGCACATTTTTTCAGACATTCTTCTATCATCTTTTTCATCTTTCTCTCCCTCTGCCGGGACCTGTATGCAATCCGGCATTCCGCAAAAAACAGACGGCCTTTGATTTCCAAAAGATACCGTCTGTCTTTCACTATTCTGTCAAACCGACTGTCTATGACTCAGCAGTTCTTGCCGCCACTTCTTTTTCCTGTACATCCGACGGAGCCTGCTCATAGCGTGCAAACTCATAGGAATAGGTTCCGCTTCCTCCGGTCATGGAACGAAGATCCGTATTGTATCCGAAGATCTCCATCATCGGAACGTCGGCTACCACTTCCGTCTTCCCTGCTCCGGATGGATTCATACCAAGAACACGTCCTCTTCTCTTGTTCAGATCCCCCATAACATCTCCGGTATATTTATCCGGAACGACCACAGTCAGTGTCGCGATGGGCTCCAGAAGCACCGGCGACGCTTCCATAAAACCTTTTTTGAACGCCTGGAGCGCTGCAGTCTTGAATGCCATCTCGGAGGAATCTACCGGATGATAAGAGCCGTCATACAGTACCGCTTTCACGCCGACTACCGGATATCCGGCCAGAGGTCCTTTGGTAACTCCTTCCTGGATACCTTTCTCGACTGCCGGGAAATAATTCTTCGGAACCGCTCCTCCTACTACCGTCTGTTCAAATACATATGAACTCTCCAGATCTCCGGACGGCTCGAAGGTCATCTTTACGTGACCATATTGGCCGTGACCGCCGGACTGCTTCTTATACTTATATTCCACGTCCGCTTTCTTGCGGATCGTCTCACGGAACGCAACCTTCGGCTTTACCAGTTCCACATCGACTTTATATTTATCTGCCAGGATGCTGACCGCCACTGACAGGTGCTGGTCTCCCATACCATAGAGCAGCGACTGACGGTTCTCTCCGTCATTGACTGCCTTGAGCGTCAGGTCCTCGTCCATCATCTTGGAAAGTGCCTGGGAAACTTTATCTTCATCGCCTTTGTTTTTTGCCTTATAAGCCATATAAGTATATGGTCTGGAGATCTCGGCTTTTCCATACATCACCGGAACCGCTTTGGTAGAAAGGGTATCCCCCGTATGACAGCCTGCTTTCGCGACGGCGCCGATGTCTCCCGCATGAAGCTCCGGTACCTCGATCGGTTTGCTGCCTCTGAATACATAGAGTTTATTCAGCTTCTCCTCGGTCTCTGTAGAAGCATTATACAGCACATCGTCCGGCTTAAGAACGCCGGAGCAAACCTTCAGCAGAGAATATTTCCCGATAAACGGATCCGCGATCGTCTTGAATACATATGCGGACTTCGATTTTGAGAAATTATAATCCGCCTGAAAGATCTCATTGGTCTTCATATTGATACCTGCGCGCTCCATCTTATCCGGAGACGGCAGAAGTTCCACGATATCATTCAGAAGGTTGTGGATGTTTCTTAATTCCGTACTGGACCCCATGGAAACCGGAACGATGCTTCCGTCATCCACGTTCATCTTCATAGCCGCGCGAATCTCTCCTACAGAGAACTCGTCTCCCGCGAAATACCGCTCCATGAATTCTTCACTGGTCTCCGCCACCGCATCCATCATGGCTTCACGGTAAATATCCAGATTCGGACGGCAATAGTCCGGGATCTCACATTCTTCTCTGCTGCCGATGCCTGTAAAGCGGCGTCCGGCCATCTTCATGACATTGACATACCCCACGAACTTCTCATTCTCACGGATGGGCTGATAGAACGGTGCGATCTTCTTGCCGTACAGCTCCGTCAGTTTCTCTACCACTCCGCGGAAAGAAGCATGGTCCACATCCATCTCGGAGACAAAGAACATACGCGGCAGCTTATACTTCTCGCAAAGCTCCCACGCCTTCTCCGTACCCACTTCTACGCCGGCCTTTCCGGATACTACGATGATCGCCGCGTCCGCCGCTGCCACCGCTTCTTCCACTTCCCCCACAAAGTCGAAATATCCGGGCGTATCCAATACATTGACCTTTACATCTTTCCAGATGATCGGAATCACGGATGTATTGATGGAAAACTTCCTTTTAATCTCTTCCTTGTCATAATCGCTGATGGTCGTGCCGTCCGGTACTTTCCCCATGCGGCTGGTAAGGCCGGATACATATGCCATAGCCTCCACCAGACTGGTCTTACCGCTCCCGCCATGTCCTAAAAGAACTACGTTGCGGATACTGTCAGTCGTGTAAACGTTCATAGAAATCTCCTCCAATACATTTAGTCATGTAAGAATTATACTAAACACCAGAGGAAATAGCAAGGTTTTTTGATGAATAGTTACAATTTCCGGGAAATATTGCTCACTGACACAAACCCTTTGGACTCCATGCAGTTTTCTACCTCATAAATATCCTCCGCATAGATCACCATGATTGGCGTTCCTGTCTCCCGGTTAAAAGAAAGATAGCTGTAATCCACATTGATGTTGCTGTCGGACAGAGCCAGCAGTACTTTATGCAGGCTTCCCACCTCATCATCCATCTCAATGCCCAGAACATCTGTCAGGCAGCACAGATATCCGGCGTCCTTCACGGCTTTCTCTGCTTTTTCCGGATCAGAGACCACCATGCGGATAATACCGAACTCAATCCCGTCGTTGGTCATAGAACCCAGAATATTGATTTCATTTTCTACAAGCAGCCCGGTGATATGCTGCATACGACCTTTCTTGTTTTCCACATAGATGGAAAGCTGTTTTAACATCTCTTACTCCTCCATACAACAGACCGTCCGGCCGATCCTGATTCCGGCGGTCAAAGTCTTCGTGTAGAAGTATAGAAGAATCTGCATTTTTTGTCAATGTCGGCTGCTGACATAGATCTTTTCCCAAATCTTTTCGCCTGTCACATGCAACTATCCGATTGAACAGACGCTCTGCCTCTGGTACAATCGGTAGTAAAGAGAGGTAATAACCATGCATGATAAAATACTGATCCGGGGCGCCCGGGTGCACAATCTGAAAAATATCGATGTGGACGTACCGCTGAACAAAATCGTAGGCATCGCCGGTGTATCCGGCTCCGGCAAATCGTCCCTGGCGCTGGGCGTTCTGTACGCGGAAGGCTCACGCAGATATCTGGACGCGCTTTCTACTTATACCAGGAGGCGCATGACACAGGCGGCCAAAGCGCAGGTAGACGAGATCCTGTACGTGCCTGCGGCTCTGGCGCTGCACCAGCGCCCCGGCGTTCCCGGTATCCGGAGTACCTTCGGCACGGGCACGGAACTTCTGAACAGTCTGCGCCTGATGTATTCCCGGCTGGCAGAACACCGCTGTCCAAACGGGCACTATCTGGCTCCCTCTCTGGCGGTCGCCGCCGGCCAGGAACTGGTCTGTCCGGAATGCGGCGCACATTTCTACGCTCCATCGGCGGAAGAACTGGCATTCAACAGCCAGGGCGCCTGCCGTACCTGCGGCGGCACCGGTACGGTACAGACTGTAGACCGCTCCACACTGGTCCCGGACGAATCGCTGACCATCGACGAAGGAGCCGTAGCGCCATGGAATTCCCTGATGTGGTCGCTGATGACCGACGTCTGCCGCGCCATGGGTGTACGCACCGACGTGCCGTTCCGTGACCTGACAGAAAAAGAGAAAGATATCGTCTATAACGGGCCTGCGGAAAAGAAACATATATTCTATAAACCCAAAAATTCCAATCAGGCGGGCGAACTGGATTTCACCTACTTCAACGCAGTATATACGGTAGAAAATGCCCTGGCAAAAGTCAAAGATGAAAAAGGCATGAAACGTGTGGAAAAATTTCTGCGCCAGGACACCTGTCCGGACTGCGGCGGCACGCGTTTGTCCGACGCGGCAAGAGCTCCCAGACTGCAGGGCATCTCCCTGGACGAAGCCTGCCGGATGTCCCTGTCCGATCTGGCTGTATGGGTGGACGGCGTACCGGATTCTCTTCCTGAGGAGATGCGTTCCATGGCGGTCAGCATCTGTGAATCCTTTCAGACGTCAGCCAGAAGACTTCTGGAGCTGGGACTGGGTTATCTGGCGCTGGACCGCGCTTCTTCCACGCTTTCCACCGGAGAACGCCAGCGGATGCAGCTTGCCCGCGCCGTCCGCAACCGCACCACCGGCGTATTGTATGTACTGGATGAACCGTCCATCGGACTTCACCCATCCAATATCATCGGGCTTACCGGAGTCATGCACGACCTGATCGACGACGGCAACTCTATCGTCCTGGTGGATCATGATACCCAGGTACTGGCTGAAGCCGACTGGATCATCGAGATGGGGCCGGGCGCAGGCGCGGAAGGCGGGCAGGTGATTGCAGAAGGTACCGTCTCAGATCTTTCCGGAAATCCGGATTCCCGGATCGGACCCTTTCTGTCCGCATGGTCTGCCGGGCATGCTGCCAAACACGCCGATACAGAAAACGTTGCAAAAGAAAAAGCTGGGACAGATCTGTACCATGACGGGATCATCCGGCTCTCCACCGGCCCCATTCACACAGTAAAACCATTGGAAGTCCGGATTCCCAAAGGGAAACTGACCGTGGTAACCGGAGTATCCGGTTCCGGCAAGACGACCCTGATCCTGGAAAGCCTGGTACCCGGCCTGGACGCGCAGATTCAAGGGAAAAAACTTCCGGAGCATGTACTCTCCGTCCAGGCGGACGGCATCGAACATGTCAAACTGATCGACGCCACTCCCATCGGCATCAATGTCCGCTCCACGGTCGCCACCTACGCCAATGTGCATGACGAATTGCGGAAACATTTCGCCAGGACTCCCGACGCAAAAAAGGCCGACCTGAAAGCAGGTGATTTTTCCTACAATACCGGAAAACTGCGCTGTCCGGTCTGCGACGGAACCGGCGTCATCAGCCTCGACGTACAGTTTCTGCCCGACGTGGATATCCCCTGTCCGGAATGCCGGGGATCCCGCTACGCGAAGACAGCAGAATCAATCAAATATCAAAACAAAGAAGGAAACATCTATTCTCTGCCGGAGCTGATGTCCATGGACATACACACGGCGCTGGAAGCCTGCGGGGATCTGAAAACCGTCCGGCAGAGGCTCCAGGTACTGGAAGATCTGGGATTAGGATATCTGACTCTGGGAGAAGAAACGCCCGGCCTGTCCGGCGGCGAAGCGCAAAGGCTGAAGCTGGCCAGCGAGATGGGCAGGATACAGTCGGATTCTGTATTCGTCTTCGACGAACCCACCATCGGCCTGCATCCTCTTGATGTCCAGACACTGCTGGACGTATTTCACACACTGATCAGTCAGGGAGCGACCGTGATCGTGATCGAACATGATCTGGACGTGATCCGCAGCGCGGACTATATCATTGATATGGGGCCGGGCGGCGGCGAAGCAGGAGGACGTATCGTCGCCGCCGGCACGCCGGATGAGATCAGACATACGCCGGAAAGTGTCACCGGCCGTTATCTGTGACAGAAAACATCAAACAATCGGAATATCAAATTTCTTCAGTTTCTCGTAAATCACTTCTTCATCTGCAGGCTGGTCCGCCGCTCTTTCCATCTGCCGGCGGATCTCCTGCATGGCCAGATCTGTCTCCGCGATCACATCCGTGCATTTTTTCAGTCTGGCAATCATCTGTTTTTATTCAATATTCTCTTCAAATCATCCATCACTTCTTCCAGTGTGATTGCATTCAGTTCCCGCTCCATAGCTTCCTGTACCCGGACCAGCTTGTCATCCAGAATATTGTGGATATTCTTTCCTACAGGACATTCCATATTGGGATTTTCATGAAAATGAAACAGAGTGTTGTCTTCAATACACTCTACCGCCCGGTACACATCCAGAAAGGTGATCTCTTTCAGCGGTTTTGCCGCCGCCGCGCCGCCGGTACCTCTTTTCACCTGAACCAGCCCGGCGTCCCGCAGCTGGGACAGAATTCTTCGGATCACTACCGGATTTACATTGATGCTGTCCGCCAGAAAATCGCTGGTAACTTTGTATTCATCTTTAAATGTTTCCATACAAGTGAGCATGTGTATGGCTATGGTAAATCTGCTTGATATCTGCATCTTAAGGCTCCTCCTTTATTCTCCGAGCAATTTCTGATAAATCGACAAATCCCGATCCGTAAAGACATTGAATATCACCCGGTCAATGGAACTGTCCGTTTCAAGAAACTGTCTTACGGTCTCTACCGCGATTTCAGCCGCCCGCTGCTGCGGAAAATGGAATACTCCGGTTGAAATACAGCAAAACGCCACAGACCGGACATTGTTCCCCGCGGCAAGCTCCAGACAGGATTGATAGCATCCTGCCAGCAGATCGCAGTCTTCTTTCCGAAGCGGTCCTGAGATGATCGGCCCCACTGTATGCAGCACATATTTACACGGAAGGTTATAAGCAGGCGTGATTTTGGCGGTGCCGGTCTCTTCTTCATGCCCCTGCTCCTGTATAATCTCGTTGCACTTAATCCTGAGCTGGACTCCGGAAAGCGAATGGATCATATTGTCGATACAGGAATGGCAGGGCTGCCAGCATCCCAGGAGCGCGCTGTTGGCGGCGTTGACGATGGCATCGCAGCGCAGTGTCGTAATATCCCCCTGCCAGAGCGTGATCCTGGGATCGAGTTCTGATACGGGAAGACTTTCCGCATCCACGATTCCTCTGCTGCGGACCAGCTCTGACAGATACTCATCCTGCACCTTCAAAAATTCCTGTGAAGCCGGATATGGAGGACGTACATTGAACAGCGAACGCAGAAGATTCCACTGCTCCTTCTCCGTGACCGGAATCCTGATATCCTGATATTGAGGCATTTCTCTCTGTAATTCCCGGATCAGCCAGATTCTCCGTTCTTCCTGTTTTTTATCATTCATGGCCGTTTTCCTCCACTCATTCTTTTTTGTAACAGTTATTATTACATCTTTTTGTTGTAATGTCAATAATTACATTATAAATCTGCAGAAAAAATGAACGCCGGATTTTTCCAGCGTTCATATACAGAATACTATGATAAGTTTTTATTTTAATCCTTTTGTTAAAGGAATCAGACACAGCAAAAGCACGATGCCGATCAGACCGATCACGATACCTACGACCATATTGCTCCACACCATGGTCAGACACATGCCCACTCCCAGGAGCAGTGCGCCGACAATACCCAGAAGCATGCTCCTTATCGTCTTTCCGGATATGTGAATCGGATCTTTATGTTCCATCTTTCTCCATACCAGCACCATGATCAGGAGCACAACCGCGCCGGCCACCCCCATCACTACGCCGGGACGGAACGCGTTCCATTCCGGAATCATCGCCATACACATGCCAAGCGCAAAAAGGATACCTCCGATTGTTCCCAAAATCATCGCGACAAAATTACTCTTTTTCATTCTTCCACATCTCCCTTTTTCTCTTTTGCCAGTCTTTCTTTGGCTTCTTCTATCTTTTTGTAGCCTCCTACCACTCCTTCTTCGATCTTTTTGTAACTGCCAACAACTTTTTCTGCTATCTTTTCATTGACTTCTACCAGTCTGGACTTTGCCATATCATTTGACCTCCTTGTTTTCCTTTGATGATATAAGAATAATCCCGTGATGTTGGTAAAGCGTTTCTGTTTTGTTTCCAAAATGTTAAAATCACATATTATTTTTGACATCTGCCGCAGGAAGCGCATCCTGTCTGTCTCTCGCTCCACAGCCGTTCCGACACCGGAGCCCATTTCGCGGCGGTCTCTACACATTTATCGGAGAACTCTTTCGCGCTTTCCAGATTCTGATAGTCGGTACTCTGTGCATGGCTTTTCTCTGCGATCTCCGTCAGTCTCCCCGGATTGTCCAGTACCGGACATGGGCGCAGCAGATTGTCATTCCAGGGCTGATTGTCATGATATCCCATGAACAAAGGAGAGCGGCATGCTTCCAGCAGGGATTTCTCACGGATGTTGGAATCCGAATAATGGATAAATGCACAGGGTTCCACGTCCCCGTTGGCATTAATATGGCAGTAAGAACGTCCTCCGGCGATGCAGCCTCCCACATATTCTCCGTCATTCCAGAAGTCTATGGTAAACAGCGGTTTCGTCTGACGGTATTCCCGAATCTTATGGTACATCATCTCTCTTTGTTCCGCAGTCACCATCAGCTCCGGCACGGCTGCTTTTCCCACCGGCATATAAGTAAAAAACCATGCGAATTTTGCTCCCATCTCGATCATCTGGTCAAAATATGCTTCGCTTCCGATGACCTCCGCATTGGCAGAAGTATAACAGCAGGAGATTCCGAACGGCAGCTTTCGCTCCTTCAGAATGTTCATGGCTCTGATAATCTTCCGGTAGGTACCGCCGCCCCGTCTGGAATCCGTCGCCTCTTCAAATCCTTCGATACTGATCGCGGGAACGAAATTCTTCACCCGCAGCATCTCCTCCGCGAAAGCCTCGTCTATCAGCGTCCCGTTGGTAAAAGCAGAAAATACACAGTCCGGATGATCCTCGCACAGACGGATGATATCCTTTTTCCGCACCAACGGTTCTCCTCCGGATCCTTGTCAAGATATGAAAGTGCCTGTTTCACTGCAAATGCTTCTACATTTTCTTTGATTGCCATAAATATTGTTCCTTTCTTCTTTTGTTTACCTAAAAAAATCTGCCCATGTGCCGCCTCTTCCTCCTGAGTTCCGGCCTGCATGGACAGATTATCTGATTTTTGTTTTGAATTTGTTATTGAAATGTTTGGGAATTGTTAATGTTGATGAGAAATATATCTTGTATTTTGACTCACTATAATTTCAACGGAGCGGAAACTCCCTATGAAAATCTTTCTTTCAAAGTCCTCAAAAACAGTTCCGCCGCAGGGGAAAAGACCTGATATTTTTTCCAGACCACATTCAGGCCGGACTCCAGTTCCGGACGCAGAGGTCGGAAACACAGCACGCTGTCTTCGGAGGTATTCGCCAGCTTGTCCAGCGTCAGCGCATATCCCACCCCCGCTTCCACCAGAATCGCCGCATTATACATAAGGTTATAGGTCGCTACGATATTCAGCTTTTCATAGTCTGTTCCAAACCACTCGGCAAATTTATTTTCGGAATGACGGGATCCTACCACTTGTCTGGAACAAAGCAGCGGGATTTCCAGAAGCTCATTCTTCTCAATGGCTTCTTTCTCTGCCAGCGGACTGTCCTTTCGCATGATGACACCCCATCGGTCTCTGGCCGGAAGATCCAGATAATCATATTTTGTAAGATCCGCGGGCTGTATCAGAATGCCAAAATCAAGCAGTCCCTTGTCCAGCCGTTCTGTCACATCCTCCGCATTGCCGCTGTGCAGATGGTAATGAATGTTTGGGCATGCTTCTCCCAGGTCTTTGATAAGCTCTGCGATCTGACGTATGGCCTGAGTCTCTCCGCTCCCGATGTAGATATCTCCGCTTACGGTATCTTCCATAGAGGCAAATTCTGCTTCCGTTTTATCCACCATGGCGATGATCTCTTCCGCGCGTTTCCTGAGCAGGACACCCTCCGGCGTCAGTTCAACCCGATGACTTTTGCGGATCAGCAGCTGCTGTCCCAGTTCTTTTTCCAGATCATGAATCTGCCTTGACAAGGTGGGCTGCGTCAGATGAAGGTAGTTGGCCGCGCCTGTGATATTCCTCTCCCGCGCAACGGCAAGAAAATAACGGAGTACCCGTATCTCCATGTTTCTGTCCTCCTCTTTTGCTTTTTATAACTGCTCAGGACGTTCCGAACTGTTACGTATTTTCTTTTATTATACATCTTTATCATATACCCGTAAAGCATATCACTCCATAAAAAACTGGCATTTGCCATTGTTCAGGCATGGAATTATAATGATAACAACAAGGAGGCAGGCTCAGATGGAAATATTCAAAATACGACGAAATCTGTCGGACGCCGGATGCGACGAATCCCAGATTGAACACTTTCTCAAAATGGAGCAGGAAAAAGACCGTCAGGCGCAATATCGCTTACTATCTCAGCACAGAGCCTCGCTTCTGGAAGAACTTCATCAGGAACAGTATAAAATCGACTGTCTGGACTACATGGTCTATACCATGCAGAAAGAAGAAAAAAATAAAACGGAGGATTTCACATGGAAGAGAAACTGACATTAACAAAAGAATGGGACAAAACCTTCCCGCAGAGCGACAAAGTAAACCACCGCAAAGTGACTTTTCGCAACCGCTACGGCATCACGCTGGCTGCCGACCTGTATGAGCCGAAGGGAGCAGCGGGAAAACTGGCTGCCATCGCAGTCTGCGGACCGTTCGGGGCAGTAAAGGAGCAGGCGTCCGGGCTGTACGCGCAGGCCATGGCGGAGAGAGGATTTCTCACGATCGCTTTTGATCCCTCTTATACCGGAGAAAGCGGCGGTACTCCCCGTTATATGGCGTCTCCTGATATCAATACGGAAGATTTCCAGGCAGCGGTAGATTTTCTCTCTGTTCAGGAAAATGTGGATCCGGAGCGGATCGGCATCATCGGAATCTGCGGCTGGGGAGGCATGGCTCTGAATACGGCAGCGCTGGATACCCGGATCAAAGCGACGGTCGCTTCCACGATGTACGATATGACACGGGTAAACGCAAAAGGATATTTTGATTCCGAGGACAGCGAAGAAGCCCGCTATGAGAAAAAGAAAGCGCTGAACGCGCAGAGAATCCAGGACTGCAAAAACGGCTCCTACGCCCTGGGCGGCGGCGTGGTGGATCCGCTTCCGGAAGACGCGCCGTTCTTTGTAAAAGACTATCATGACTATTACAAGACCTCCCGCGGCTATCATGCGCGTTCTCTGAACTCCAACGGAGGATGGAACGTGACCGGATGCATGTCCTTTATGAACCAGCCGATCCTGCAGTACAGCAATGAGATCCGCAGCGCGGTACTAATCATGCACGGAGAAAAAGCGCACTCCTGCTATTTCAGCAAAGATGCTTATGCAAATATGATAAAGAATAATCCGTATACGGACAATAAAGAACTGCTGATCATCCCGGGCGCTGTGCACACAGATCTGTACGACCGGACAGACATCATTCCCTTTGATAAAATGACGGAATTTTTCAAAAAATATCTGCAGTAAATAAAAGATATGCTGCACGCAGGGGAGCTGCCTCACAGATTTATGGGCAGCTCTCCTTTTCCAATGTATTTCTTCACATACCTTTTATTTCACGTCAGATCCTGTCTCCTTGTCCTTTTTCCAGTATCTTTCCAGTTTCTTTTCATCCAGGCTTTCCACAAATCTTTTTTTGAAGAGCAGAAATTCCTCAATGTCCATCAGAATATGGTACAGCACTGCCCTTGCTTCAAATTCTTCCCTGCTCTCAGGCAGCGACTCTTTTTTCATATCAGCGAAAATTTCTTCCAGCCTGGCGATCTGCTCATCCGGAGAATTGACCTCCACCACATAATCCATCATGTACAGGATATAGTCCGCAATCACCATAGCCTGTCGGGGCATACTGCGGATCTTTTTCACTTCATAATGCAGGTTATGGAGCATGCCCAGCTGATTTAATCGCATTTCAAAATATTCTGTGTAATAACCGGGATGCGACTGAAAGGAATTGCCCTGGTATTCATAGGCGTTTTTAATATAGCCCTCCAGATCCTGTTCCAGTCGTCGGATATCGTTCCATACATCCCACTGCATGTTTTTGCCGGAAAGATAAGCCGCCAGTCCGCCCAGGATCATCTGCAGACGTTCTTCCGTATCGCGCATACTTTGAATCAGCTTATCTTCCTGAGATTTATAATCATGGAACAAGTTTAACAGCACGGCGATGGTGATGCCGATAAAAACCAGGAGAAATTCATTGAAAATAAATGACAGACTAAAATCCTTTGATGTGAGAAAATGAATACCGATCACGGAATTGACCGATATAGTCGCCTGCCAGCCAAACATCTGACAGATAAAAATGACCGCAAAGATATAGACCGCATAGGCGATCCACACGCTCTCCAGGCAGCCGATCGTCATCGCCGCCAGGAGAACGGAGACCGCGAATGTAATCAGGCGATATGCAGAGAGTTTTAACGTCTCCCGCTTCGTAGTCACAATCGTGAGTAAAGTAATCGTCCCTGCCGAGGCCGCGTTCTCCAATCCGAGAGTCTGGGCAATATAAATTGCCGCGCTGCTCCCTACCGCGATTTTCCCCGTCTGTATCACGATCTTCTTCCATTCCTTTTTTCTGCTCACGTTTACCCCCGTTTCATCTCTTACTCTGCGATATCGATCGTAACCGTCCCGGTCATCTGCCCTACCAGTTCGCCTCCGGACACTACCTGTCCCAGTTCATACAGAGATGCGTTGGGACTGTAGGCGTCATAGAACATGACCACATCTCCCCACGGAGCGTAATAAGCCAGAGTTCCTGCTTCGCTCTGCGCCGTCGGAGCATCGCCGGTATCCAGCTCCTGCGGCGGATAAAAGATTTTCTCATTCGTACTGTAATCTTCTACTTCCACTGTGAGCGGCAGCTGCGTGTAAAGAGAATCCGCAGCCGTGCTGTCGTTCAGTTCATAGATCACCGTGTTGTCTCCAAATTGTACCGCGATCTGACGCGCCATATCATCTGCCTCCGTTTCTGTATCGTCCATATCTGTATATCCCAGTTCTGCCACCCAGTTTTGAATGTTCTCCTGCGAGGAAGAAGCATCCTCTTCGTAACAGTCAAAAATATTATCAGAGATCACCGCGCCGGGCGCTGCCTCCGTGATGAGCGACACGCTGTTGGCAAGCCCTCCGGTTCCATGGGAACAAAACAGATATACTTCTTTTCCTGAAAGATCATTCTGCTCCAGGAATGAAAGAAGCGCCATCGGCACGCCGTACCACCAATTAGGATACCCCAGGAAAACCACATCATACTGATCCATATTCTCCACATTTGCGGCCAGTTCCGGGCGAGCATCATTTCCGCGTTCCTGATTTGCCCTCTCCAGACAGGCATCCCAGTCACTGGGATAAGGGTCTGTCACCTGAATTGAGAACAGATCTCCTCCGGTTGCTTCCTGTACCCAGCCTGCCAGCTGCTGTACATTTCCCGGAGGAATCACGCTGGGCGACGCTACCGCATCTACATCCTCCGCCAGGATCGCATTGTCCGCCCAGGAATAATATGCTACCAGGATACGGCTGTCCTGAGAACTCTCTTCCGTATCTCCAGCTGCCGCGGTCTCTTCTGCTGTCTCTGCCGTATCCGTATCCGATTCCGCATCCTCTGTGGAACCGGATGCCGGCGTTTCCTGTCCGGACACGCTCACAGAGCTTTCTGATCCCGACGTTCCCTCCTCTGTACTCCCGCACGCCGCAAGAGACAGGATCAACGTCAAAGCCATATAAAGGGAACCTATTCTTCTCATTCAAATCTCCTCCTTCCTTTGTGTACATTATAAGTAAGGAGACGTTCAATGTCCAATACCCGTATTTTATGCCTCTCCATGCGTTTTATCTATGGATTCTTAACCGCTGAGCCTGACCTGCTGAGGTTAAACGCCGGCGGCAAATCTTTCTCCGAACCACTTTCTATTGCGGTTTTATAATATGCAAGCTTCTTTTGAGTTACCTCCATAGCATTTTGCAATACTTCAATCTTATGTTTAAGGACTTTTTCTTGCTCCAAAAAAATTTCATATCGCTCTTGCAAAGTGCTTTCACCTTTTAACGCCAAAGCAATATAATGCTGCATATCTTTTATTAGAAGCAAAGCATATCGGGTTTTCATTCCATGATACCGCCGATGTGCTGGACGGGATTTTGACCGAACACCCCGAAGTTGATTTTGTCCAGATACAGCTGAATTATCTTGACTGGAAAAACGATACGATCCAATCCCGTAAATGCTATGAAACCGCAAAAAGACACAGAAAACCTGTGATTGTTATGGAGCCGGTCAAGGGCGGAATTCTTGCCGATATCCCGCAGAAAGCGGAAAATCTGTTCCACACCTGCCGTCCTGATCTGTCTGTCGCTTCATGGGCAATCCGATTTGCGGTAAGCCATGAAAATGTAATGTTGGTTTTAAGCGGCATGAGCGATTTGGAACAGGTCAAAGATAACTTGTCCTATATGGAAAACTTCACCCCATTTACAAAGGAAGAATATACGCTGGTTCAAAAAGCGGCAGATATTATCAATGGCAGTATTGCCATCCCCTGTACGGGGTTCGCCTATTGTATCAACAATTGTCCGAAAAATATAGCCGTTCCAAAATACTTTTCCCTCTACAATGCGGATATGCGTGAGTTAGAAGCAAAAGCATGGACTGCACAAACAATGTTGTACAGCCATTTTTCGGAACAGTTTGGAAAAGCAAGCAGCTGCATCGAGTGCGGACAATGCGAAAAGATGTGCCCGCAGCACATTCCTATCCGAGAATGGCTGAAAAAAGTCGCCGAGAGATTTGAGGAAGCTTTGTAACAAAGCTATAAACTAAGCTTTTTTATTCCGTTTCAAAAATCCCGACACATAATGGGCGACAAAGATAAAGAATCCCATCATGGACAGATAATTCAGATAAAACAGAAAGATCGGCTCTTCATAATCCAAAAAGACAAAGTGCGCCTGCAGAAACATATAGGTCAGGAAATTTCTGTGAATAAACTGATAGAATCCCCATACCGCTATCAGCGCTCCCGTGATGCGGAAAACGGTCCTCCTCGCGCGGGAATTTTCCTTTACGTGCGCCGCCTTCCGGATCCTGCCCATCACCATATTCCAATGCAGTCCCAGATGCATCGCCATCAGTACGAAGCCCCAGTGTACGCAGACTATATGCAGCAGCCGTCCAAACGCCGTGCCGCCGCTGATATTCAGGAAATCAAACACATGGCGCGACAACAGAATCCCGCTGACCATCAGCCCGAGCATCGCCAGGAGCAAAAGCAGGCTGACTGCAAGCTGAAAGCAGCGCGCGGGTGTATATTTCCCTTTGAATAATGCTTTGTACCATCCCCGGTTCAGAATATGATGCGCGATAAACAGGACGAACATCCCTGCTCCCGCCCATTCGTGCGCTGTATCGCTCCAGAACTGATATCCCATCAGGAAAAGAAGCGCCGCCGTCATCGCCAGGTCAATCACTATCTTCAAAGTCGCCTTCGATTTCATAGGCTGTCCTCCATTCTGCTGTTTCTCAGTTCTGATTATATCTGCAAATTGCGCACAAGTAAAATACTTGTAGATTATCGCCTTTCATACAGAAAACGCATAGAGTGCCGGCGCATTGGAGCCATTGAGGGCCATCGGGGTCATTGGGACCAGTCGGTCAGTCTAAGATTCTTCCGTCTGTTGAAATCGTCATAACATTCCATGGGATAAATTTCCCGCTCTCCTGCAGGGCGTTCTTTACGGCATGCTCTATGCCGCCGCAGCAGGGAACTTCCATCCGCACGATGGTGACGCTTTTGATGTTGTTATTCGCTATGATCTGAGTCAGTTTTTCAGTATAATCCACGTTATCCAGCTTCGGGCATCCGATCAGCGTGATATGTTTTCGGATAAAATCATCATGGAAATTTCCGTAGGCGTAGGCAGTACAGTCTGCCGCAATCAGAAGATTCGCATCTTCATAATAAGGAGCAGTTACAGGTACCAGCTTGATCTGTACCGGCCATTGGGACAGTTTCTTTGCCGCAAGGACAGCGGCCTGGTCATAGGCCGGAGCCTCCCTTTCTTCAAAAGTGATCGCGCCCGTGGGACAGCCGGGGAGACAGTCCCCAAGCCCGTCGCAGTAATCTTCCCGGGTGAGCTTCGCTTTTCCATCTATCATTTCAATCGCCCCCTCATGACAGGCGTTGGCGCAGACTCTGCAGCCGTTGCATTTTTCTTCATCAATTTTAATAATTTTTCTAATCATGGCTCTTCATCTCCCGTTCTCTTGACTTTCTGTATCAAGTATATTATGATTTTTACAGTAAATATGTTGTTTTTACAACAAAATCGAGGTTTTTATGAAAAATTATATTCCAATTTTAAAAAAGACCGTGCTTTTTTCCGGCGTAAAAGAAAGCGAAATAGAATCCATGCTTTCCTGCCTGCAGGCGAAAAAATACAATTTCAAAAAAGGCGAATTTGTGCTGAGCCAGGGGCAGAGACTGGACAACATCCTGATTCTTCTCGACGGGAAATTATACATCCAGCAGGATGATTACTGGGGGAACCGGAGTATTCTCAATGTCGTAAATCCCGGGGAAATGTTCGGAGAATCCTATGCGGCGCCGGAAAGCGGCTTCGTGATGAATGACGTCATGGCTGTGGAAGACAGCGATGTGATATTCTTTGATGTGAAAAAAATACTTACGGTCTGTTCTTCTGCCTGCCGGTTCCATACGGCTGTGGTGGAGAATCTTGTCTATGCGATTTCCGAAAGAAACCGGTCGCTGGTGCAGAAGCTCAGTTATATGTCAAAGCGCACAACCCGCGAAAAACTGATCGCTTATCTCTCTGATGAGGCGAAACGCCAGAGCAGCAACCGTTTTTCAGTCCCTTTCAACCGTCAGCAGATGGCAGATTTTCTATCCGTTGACAGGAGCGCAATGTCCAATGAGCTGAGCAAAATGAAAAATGAAGGCCTGATTGATTTTCAAAAGAACCATTTTATTTTGTTGTAAAGTTTATGTCCGCTTTACGGCCGCCGCGAGGCAGATGATCAAACGTATCCACGGAAAACCAGTGGCAGACCTGGAGCCGGTGTTCCATGACCCAGTCCTCCAGTTCTTCTATCGTAAATCCTTCCGCCTGTTTTTTCAGCGCTTCTGTCACAAGAAGTCCTTCTCCCACGGATGCGCACAAAGTATCTGCGCAGACGATTTTCCTCTCCGGATATTTCTCCCGCAGATCATCCATGCACAGCCGGGAAGTCTGGTAGGTTCCCGACATTCCGAAGGTAAAGCACAGATAGAGGACATCTCTTCCTTCTGCCAGATCAGGTTCCAGATACTCCAGATAGACTGCCGGATTGATCTGAGAAGTGGAGCCAAACTGTCCGCTTCTCTGCAATCCGTAAAATTCTTCCGCTGTGATCGTTCCGGAAGAACCGTATGTATATTCTTTGCCTCCGATTTCAACCTGCATGGGTATGACCTTCACGGAAGGCAGGCCTTCCACCATCTTGGCGGTAAGATCCGCAGTGGCGTCCGTAAAGATCTGATAGTCCGCCATAAATTACTCTCCTTTGCGGCATCCGCTTTTGCTTGATTCCCAGAGTCTGTCCGCCGTAGGTTTCCAGTTCTCGGCATAAGGCGTCGTCCGGTCGCACAGGGCGTCCACTTCCTCCGGGCTCTGGTAGTCCGTATGCCGTCTGATCCGGGTATGGCTCCCGGAACAGTTCGGCAGGTGCCTGATCCACGTCTCAATGGTATGCGGCTCGACTTTCAGCGATTTTATCGCCGGCCAGGCCACGGAGGCCGTCATCCTCGGAACGCTGTGTACAATCGGAATGTTGATTCTGAGAATCCTCTACGCGCCGATGATCGGAACCATCGTGGGCGTCACCGCGCTGATCCCCATCGTGGGCGCATTTATAGGCACCATCGTGGGCGCGGTCATGATCCTCACTGTCAATCCCTTCAAAGCCGTCTTATTTGTAATATTCCTGCTGATCCTGCAGCAGGTGGAGGGCGGGCGGCTATGCTGCCCTCTGACACCGGAGGGCTATACAGCTTTGCAAAACTGAATACCTCCATTTTTTAGAATTCTTTCTTTAATCTCTCCCGCATTTACAAATCCCTGTTCAATCAAATATTCTGAGCTTCTTTGAAGTGCATTTGTAAAATTTGATGCCAAAAAATTAAATCTTTTCATTGCCACTTTAATGCCTATTACACTTTCTTTTGCCTCTCTCTCAAAAGAGCGATAATCTATTTTATCTAATGCATAATTTCCTCCAATACTAAATGCCATTTCCTTTGTACAGTTCTCATAAACAGCGGTGCTCACAATATCATACGCTGGAGCAAGTCTCACTGTTTTTAAATCCTTCCCATATAACAAAGAGAAATTCTTTATATGTCCATCTGTATTCCCCACAAGATAATTAAAGACACAAATATCCCATAACTTAAGTTGGTCAATTATCGGATTGGCAGAATAAACTCTCAAAAGGTCAAACATCTTTTTTAAATAACCTTCTTGATTATGCTCATATTTACGCTGTGCAGAAATACCCATTCTTCCACATGCATCCATTCAGCCACACATCTTCTGGTAAATCCTTCCGGCAACAAACCTTCAAAAAAATACTTCGTCTTTTCCGAGTCATATTCTTGGTTCAAAAAAGGCAAGCTGAGGGAAATCGGCATTGCACCCTGAGTCTCTATATATTTCTTATCATATTCAAAGCAAGCATCATCCGGACCATTTCCATGAATATTCCCTACATGCACCTGTTTACCGCTTAATTCTACATATACCTGCAGTTTTCTCAAAATATTATCCTCTCTTCTCCAAGCATAAATCCATACCGAGGATCTGAATCAAAAAAATGGTTTTACCAATCTCTGCCGTTTCTTTTCCCCGTTCCAAATCGGAAATAAAACTGGCACTGAATCCTGTGTATTCTGCTAAATACGCCTGTGTATAATGCAATTCTTTCCTTCTCCGTCTGATAGCTTTTCCCAGACTTTCCGCGTCTACGATTTTCATATTACCTTTCCCTTTATAGATATAGCCGTACGGCTTTCAATTATATCCACGTGATTTTTCTTAGCCGTACGGCTTAATTTATTCTTTATTATTATATTCTTAGCCGTACGGCTATGTCAAGAAAATATCTCACGAGAAAAAGAACGGGTGCAGCCAAAGCTGTCCCGTTCTTCCACGTTTTCATTATTTTACTACAAAGTTCACCAGCCTGTTCGGCACATACACTTCTTTTACCAGAGTCTTGCCCTCCAGCAGCGACGCGATTCTGGAATCCGCCTTCGCGATGGCGAATACTTCTTCTTTCTCCGCTCCGGTGGGGATCACCACTTTTCCACGGACTTTTCCATTCACCTGTACGCCGATCTCTGTCTGAGCTTCCACCGTTTTGCTCTCGTCATACTGAGGCCATGCGTGCTGGGAAAGGAATCCCTCTCCGCCTGTGAACTCCCAGATTTCCTCACAAAGATGCGGAGCAAACGGACACAGCAGTTCGATGAAGATCTGAAGCTGTTCTTTACTGATCTTGCCCAGATTGTAAATGTCGTTGGTCAGGGACATGAGGCACGCGATCGCCGTATTAAACTTCATATCCTCAATATCGGAGCTGACCTTCTTGATCGCCCTGTGGAATGCGGTCTCCAGCTTCTGCGTCTCCGGATCCTCAGAGAGCAGATCCGTAAATCCGGCCACACGCTCCAGAAAACGCTTGCAGCCTTTTACAGAGTTATCGCTCCACGGAGTCGCGGCGCCGTAATCTCCCATAAACAGCACATAGGTACGCAGCGTATCTGCACCGTATGCTTCCACGATGTCCAGCGGATCCACGACGTTTCCTTTGGATTTACTCATCTTGTCGCCGTCCGGTCCAAGGATCAGTCCCTGCGCGGAACGCTTTGCGTACGGCTCCGGCGTATTCACCACCCCGATGTCATAGAGGAAGTGATGCCAGAAACGAGAATAAATCATATGTCTGGTTACGTGCTCCATACCGCCGTTATACCAGTCCACCGGCATCCAGTATTTCAATTTCTCCGGATCTGCCAGCGCTTCGTCATTGTGCGGATCAATATATCTCAGGAAATACCAGGATGACCCTGCCCACTGAGGCATGGTATCCGTCTCTCTTCTCGCCTTGCCGCCGCATTTCGGACAGGTACAATTCACAAAGGATTCAATCTTCGCCAGCGGAGACTCGCCTTCTTCGCCCGGCTCAAAATTTTCCACCGGCGGCAGACGCAGCGGAAGCTCTTCGTACGGTACCGGCACTACGCCGCAGTGCGGGCAGTGGATGATCGGGATCGGCTCTCCCCAGTATCTCTGGCGGTTGAACGCCCAGTCTTTCATCTTAAACTGAACGCCCGCATGTCCCACGCCCATCTTCGTCAGTTCTTCCAGCATCCGCTCGATGGAGTCTTTTTTATTCGTGTAACCGTTCAGAAAACCGGAGTTTACCATCTCTCCGTCTCCCGCATAGGCTTCTTTGGAAATATCTCCGCCCTTGATGACTTCTATAATATCAGCGCCGAACGCCTTGGCGAAATCATAGTCTCTCTGGTCATGCGCAGGCACCGCCATAATCGCTCCGGTACCGTATCCCATCATGACATAGTCTGCGATAAATACCGGTATCTTCTTTCCGTTCACCGGATTGACCGCCTCGATACCCTGAAGCTTCACGCCTGTTTTATCTTTTACCAGCTGAGTACGCTCAAACTCGGTCTTCTTCGCGCATTCCGCACGGTATGTCTTCACTTCATCCATGTTTGCGATGCGGTCCGCATATTTGTCGATCAGCGGATGTTCCGGAGCAATTACCATAAAAGTCACGCCGAACAGGGTATCCGGCCTCGTGGTATAGATCTCCAGTTTTTCATCCAGTCCGTCCAGCGTAAAATCCACGAAAGCGCCTGTGGATTTTCCGATCCAGTTGACCTGCTGCTGCTTAATGTTCGCCGGATAATCCACATGATCCAGGCCTTCCAGCAGCTTGTCCGCGTACTCGGTGATGCGCAGATACCATACGTCTTTGGATTTCTGAACCACATCGCTGTGGCAGATATCGCATTTGCCTCCCTGGCTGTCCTCGTTGGAAAGCACCACCTTACAGGACGGGCAGTAGTTGACCAGCGCCTTGCTGCGGAACACAAGTCCTGCATCAAACATTTTCAGGAAAATCCACTGGGTCCATTTATAATAATCTTCATCCGTCGTGTCGATCACTCTGTCCCAGTCAAAAGAGAAACCGACCTTCTTCAGCTGATTCGTAAATTTCGCAATGTTTTCGTCCGTGATAATCCGAGGATGCGTGCCCGTTTTAATCGCATAATTCTCCGTAGGCAGACCAAACGCGTCAAACCCGATGGGGAACAGGACATTATACCCTTCCATCCTTCTCTTTCTGGAGATTACTTCAAGGCTGGAATATGCCTTGATATGCCCCACGTGCATACCCGCGCCGCTGGGATAAGGGAATTCCACCAGACCGTAAAACTTCGGTTTCGGACTTCCGTCCATCGCCCGGAAGATCTTGGCGTCCTCCCATTTCTGCTGCCATTTTGCCTCTATTTTCCGGAAATTATGTTTCATTTCGTACATCCTCCTTTTCCGTATACCGGAATCAACTATATAAGTTTAATATAGCCGGGCTTTTTTGTCAACAAAACAAAATCAGGGCTGCCCATGGCAGCCCTTTATAATTGTCGTCATCTATGTCATGCCAGCTGATCCAACAGCGACGTGCCGATCGTCCCTTCCGGCATCGTCACCCCGAAATTATCCGCCACAGTCGCTCCGATCACCGCGAAGGTATCCGTCTCCGGCAATTCTCCGCTTCCATTCATGGAAGGAGACCATGCCAGGAACGGCACCTTCTCTCTGGTATGATCCGTTCCGGTATATGTCGGGTCATTCCCATGATCCGCTGTAATGATCAGTAAATCGTCGTCCTTCAGCGTATCCATCAGCACGCCCAGATTTTTGTCAAATTTCTCAATCTCGCGGGCATACCCTTCCGGATCTCTGCGATGGCCCCAAAGCGCGTCAAAATCCACCAGATTCACAAAGCAAAGCCCATGGAATTCTTCCTTCGCCGTATCGATGGTCTGCTCCATACCATGCACGGAGCTCTTGGACTTCAACGCTTTCGTGATTCCCTCCCCGTCAAAAATATCTTTGATCTTCCCGATGGAGATCACGTCAAATCTGGCCGCTTTCAGTGCATCCAGCGCCGTCTTTCCAAAAGGCTTCAGCGCATAATCATGGCGGTTGCTGGTCCTCTTGAACTCGCCCTTCTTTCTGCCCACATACGGGCGGGCGATAACGCGGCCCACTTTCCACTCATCTTTCATTGTAATTTCTCTGGCAATCTCACAGCAGCGATACAGTTCATCCAGGCCGAAGGTCTCTTCGTTTCCGCAGATCTGCAGCACAGAGTCCGCTGATGTATAGACAATCATGTGCCCGGTCGCAATCTCTTCCTCTCCCAGTTCGTCCAGAATCTCAGTTCCGCTGGCACTCTTATTGCCGATCACTTTGTGTCCGGTCCGTTCTTCCAGTTCCCGAATCAACTCAGGCGGAAATCCCGTCTCTGTAAATGTCTTAAAGGGCTTCGTCACTTCCAACCCCATCATTTCCCAGTGACCGGTCATCGTATCTTTCCCGCGGCTGCGTTCTTTCAACTTTGTGTAATAGGCCAGCGGCTTTACTGCCGGTCCCACCTGTTTCAGGGGGCAGAGATTTGCCATACCCATCTTCTGCAGATTCGGAATCTCAAAGCTGTCTACCGCCTGGGAGATATGTCCCAGGGTATTGACCCCCACATCCCCGAACTCCGGAGAATCTTCCATGGCGCCTACGCCCAGAGAATCCATCACTACCACAAAAATACGCTTATATTTTTCCATGCTGCTCCTTTCCTCTTCCCTCGTTTATGCCAGATTCTTCGGTCCGAATCCCATGGGAAGCAGATCTTTCAGTCTGAATATCTGATATTCCTCCGTGCTGACCGCCAGAATGATCTCAAATGTCTCCGGATCGCAGAACTCCATCATCACCTGGCGGCATACACCGCATGGAGCAGTAAGTTCCGTCGGCACTCCGTCTTTTCCTCCGGTCACGCAGATTGCGTCGAATTCTTTCACGCCTTCGCTGACTGCTTTGAAAAAAGCAGTGCGCTCCGCACAGTTGCTGGGCGTATATCCTGCATTTTCGATATTGCAGCCGGTGTAAATCTTCCCGTTTTTTGCCAGCAGCGCGGCTCCCACATGAAAATGCGAATAAGGAACATAGGCATAAGGAAGCTGCTGTAATGCGATCTCTATCAGTTCTTTTATACGTGTATTATCCAGCATGCAACCGTCCTCCCTTCCAGCCGTTCTTAATATCCTGACGCTTCTTCATTCCTGACCAGTTTGACGATCCGGCTGGTTCCCAGCCGATCCGCCCCCAGTTCCAGAAATCTCTCCGCATCAGCCAGAGAGGAGATTCCGCCGGCCGCTTTCATTTTCACATCCGGTCCGATATGTCCGGAGAACAGTTTAATGTCTTCAAACGTAGCTCCTGCTGTGGAAAAACCGGTAGAGGTCTTGATATAATCTGCCCCTGCTTTTGTCACCGCTTCGCACATACGGATCTTTTCTTCCTCTGTCAGGAGGCAGGTCTCGATAATCACTTTCAGGATCTTATCTTTACATGCTGCCTTCAGCGTACGGATCTCGTCCTCCACCAGATCGTATTTTTTGTCTTTTACCCAGCCGATATTGATGACCATATCGATCTCATCCGCGCCGTTTGCCAGCGCGTCCTTCGTCTCGAACTCTTTTGTTTTCGTCGTAGAGTACCCGTTAGGAAATCCGATCACTGTGCAGACAGCCATCTTGTCTCCCACATATTCTTTAGCCTGCTTCACGTAACTGGGCGGAATGCACACCGAAGCAGTACCGTACTCTATGGCGTCGTCGCAGATCTTCCGGATCTCATCCCAGGTAGCTCCCTGCGCCAGTAATGTATGATCCACATGTTTCAGGATTTCTTTGTTATCCATGTTCTCTTCTCCCCTCCGCTATTGTTTCTCTGTTATGATGGTTCACGTATCAGAAGTCTGTGCAGTTCTCCCGAGAAGAACTGGATCACCGGTCCGGCGGTCAGTGCCGTGATGATCGTCACTGCCCCCAGCTTTCCTCCCAGAACTGTTCCCAGGATAATCATAGTTATATCAAATATAATTTTAACTATCCGGTATTCCTTTTTCACAGCGTCGCGGATCACCAGCACAATTCCCGTAAAAGGATCCACCCCGATATCCATGGTGATATAAACCGCCACACCCAGATACAGCAGCAGGCACCCGACCACGCTGAATGCAATCTGCACCGCCAGGCCGCCGGTCTCCGGAGCCAGAAGCTGATACAGCAGAATACCCAGCTCCACGAAAAAACCATATGGAAGAAAATATACCAGCGTTCCCACGCTGATATACTTTCTGCCTGTGAAAAATACAAGAAGTGCGAGCGACAGGTTCACAATATTGGACGCAAGGCCCAACTGTTCCGCGCCCATGCCCGTCACATTCCGGATTCCATCATATACAATGCCGACCGGATCGTTGCCCAGTCCGGCGCAGTTGTTAAACGCAACTCCCACGCCCACCAGCAGGACGCCGATGAGCGCGATGAGCACGCTTTTTGCCGTTACCTTACCTTGTTCCATAAAATACCACTATCTCGACTTTACAAAAATCTTTCCGTTGGCAGCCGGAGTATGAGCCTTGCCCACAAACAGCACCAGCGCCAGGATCGTCACAATATACGGGATCATGGAGATCAGATTCGGCGATACCATATTACTCTGGCTGGCCAGACTTCGGATACCGCTGCAGAAACCGAACAGCAGACACGCTTTTACAGCTCCTTCCGGTGAGAATTTGCCGAAAATGACCGCCGCGATCGCGATAAAGCCCTGTCCCACGATCACATTCGGCCGGAACTGGTTAATCGTCGCCAGCGTCACAAACGCTCCGCCAAGCCCTGCCAGAAATCCGGAGAGAATCACGCAGATATAGCGAATCTTATATACGTCGATACCCAGAGACTCACATGCTTCCGGATGCTCTCCCACCGCGCGCAGATGCGCTCCGAAACGGGTCTTATAGAAGACAAACCAGCACACCAGCGCAACTACAAACACCAGATACGCCACCGAATATACATTCAGCACATTGCTCAAGAAAGATCCGGTCGGGAACACCCCTTCAAACAGCTTTGGAAGCTTGCTCGCCGGATCCATAGCCGGCGTATCCGAAGAATTATCGAACATGGCCTTACAGAGAAATACCGCAAGTCCAGGCCCTAAGAAATTGATAGCGGTACCGGCAATCGTCTGGTCCGCATGAAATGAAACACACGCAATCGCATGAATCACTCCAAAGACTGCCCCTGCAAGTCCGGCACATAGAAAAGCAAGCCAGCCGTTCCCGCTGAACAGACCAACCACGGCCCCTGTAAAAGCGCCGATCGTCATCATTCCCTCGATACCGATATTTACCACGCCGCATCGTTCGGAAAAACAGGAACCCAGCGCCGCAAACAGAAGAGGAGGCGTGGCAATCAGCGTCGCATTGATCAAAAGCCCAAGATCTTTGATGATAACATCCATACTATGATACCTCCTTCTTCTTTGTGAGATTCTTCAGTAAGATACGGAATACCTGGGAAATAGCGATAAACAGGATCACGCATCCCATAATAATGTCCACGACTTCCGACGGAGCCTTGATAATACTCAGCTTCGAGCCGCCATACTTCATAGCCCCGTAAAAGATTCCCGCAAAAATACACCCGATTGGACTGGAGGAGCCAATCAGCGCTACTGTAATTCCCTGGAATCCATATTGTTCCTGAGCGGCAAACTGGCTCAGACGGCCGGACATACCAAGGATCTGTACTGCTCCGCCCAGTCCTGCTAATGCCCCGGATATCCCCAGAGCCGTAAGTATAGACTTATTGGCATTAATACCGCCATACAGCGCTCCGTGGCTGTTGTATCCGACTGCTTTCAAACGATAGCCCAGCGTCGTCTTTTCGATAATCACCCACATAACAATACCTGCGGCCACTGCAAGTATAATGCCCCAGTTCGCAGCACTGCAGTCCAGGAAAGAGCGAAGACTTTCCGGAAATAATATACGGGCTGATTCCAGCACATCTTTTGTGGCCTCTCCGCTCCCTTTATGGATAGCGGGAATATTTACCACATAATTGGACAGGTAGAAAGCTATCCAGTTAAACATAATGAAAGAAAGCACTTCATGAATGCCTCTTTTCACTTTCAGGATACCTACGATCAAAGACCAGATGCATCCGGCAGCCGCAGCGGCAGCGATACATACAATCGCATGAATCACCGGCGGCAGATCCAGAAGAATTCCCAATACGCAGGCCGCCAGGGATCCCACTACAAACTGTCCCTCCGCGCCGATATTGAAAACACCTGTGCGGAATGAAAACGCCACGCTAAGGCCGGTAAAGATCAGCGGACTCGCATAAGTAAGAGTCCAGATAAGGTATTTGGGTTTGCTGAATACACTGTCAATCAATTTCCCATACGCCACGGCCGGACTGATGCCGGCAATCAGCAGAAACACTGCGCCGATCACAAAACCGACTAAAATTGCGATAATGGTATAAAGCACATTGCTCTCTAAAATACTTTTCTTTTTATTCATGCTTTTTACCTCCCGCCATCATGAATCCCAGTTCCTTTTCGTCCGCATCTTTGCCTGGAACACTTCCCGTGATCTGTCCGTCAAAGATTACTTCGATCCGGTCGGACAGGCTCATAATCTCATCCAGTTCAAAAGAAACCAGAAGCACCGCCCTGTTTTTGTTTCTCTGCTCCACCAGATATTTATGCACGAACTCAATAGCGCCCACATCAAGACCTCTGGTCGGATTTACTGCTATCAGGAGATCCTTGTCATTCGTAACTTCTCTGGCGATGATCACTTTCTGCTGATTACCGCCGGATAACGTACCCGACGGTGCCTCTTCGCACCCTCTTGGTCTGATGTCAAATTTCTCGATCAGTTCTGTAGCATGTTCCCGGATTGCTTTCCGGTTCAGAATTCCTTTTCTGGCAAACGGCTCTTCTTCAAAATGCTGAAGAATCAGATTGTCCTCATTGGAAAACTCCAGAATCAGTCCGTGTTTCTGACGGTCAGCAGGAATGCTGGATATTCCTCCCTCAAAAGTATCATGCGGACTTTTGTTGAACAGATCTTTTCCAAGTACCTTTACTTCTCCGCTCTCTCCCTTGCGAAGTCCGGTCAGCACCTCTACCAGCTCTGTCTGTCCGTTGCCGTCTACGCCTGCCAGACCTACGATCTCGCCCCGGCGGACCTGAAGATTCAAGCCTTTTACAATCTCCACATCCCGATAATCTTTCGCATGGAGATTTTTTACATCCAGCACCACTTCTCCCGGTTCCTGGTCTTTCTTTTCCACGCGGAAATTAACCTCGCGGCCTACCATCATGGCTGCAAGTTCATTCTCATTGACGCCGTCCACTTTTACGGTATCGATATATTTGCCCTGGCGGATAATGGTGCAGTAGTCCGAACATGCTGTGATCTCCTTCAGTTTGTGCGTGATCAGGATCACACTCTTTCCATCGGCAGTCAGATTGCTGATAATTTCCATCAGACCTTCGATCTCCTGCGGAGTCAAGGATGCGGTAGGCTCGTCCAGAATCAGCGTATCTGCGCCTCTGTACAAAACCTTCAGAATCTCCACTCGCTGCTGCATGCCTACGGAAATATCCTCAATCCTGGCATCCGGATCCACCTTCATCGCATACCGCTCAGAGAGTTCCATCACTTTCTCTCTTGCAGTTTTTTTATCCACCACCAGGCCTTTGGTAGGTTCCACGCCCAGAATAATATTATCTGTTACGGTAAACGGCTGAATCAACATGAAATGCTGGTGTACCATACCGATTCCCATGTCAATCGCATTCTTCGGGCTTGAAAACTGAACTTCTTTCCCATTGATGAAGATCTGCCCGCCGGTAGGCTTATACAGCCCGCAAAGCACATTCATCAGGGTACTTTTCCCGGCTCCGTTTTCACCCAGGATCGCGTGTACCTCGCCTTTGTGCACAGTCAGATTAATGTGGTCATTCGCTACAAAGTCCCCGAACTTCTTCACGATGTCCTTCATGGAGATCACGACCGTGCTTTCATCCATATGGCTCTCTTTTCCCACTTCCCTGCCTCCTTTGTTCAGATGATTATAATATCCTCAAATCCCTGTTCTCTCAGGATCCCGGCCAGATACTCCAGATATTCTCGGGACGGTACCTCGTAATGAGAATAGATCTCCCTGACTCCCATGGGCCGATAGGCGATTACCTTGATCCTGAATTTATTTATTTTTAAAAAAGGGGCCAGAAATTCTCCCATCTGACGTACACTTCTTTCTGTGTCATACAGATCGGGAACAATTACGGCTCTCACTTCGAACAGTTTCGATTTTCGGGCCAGATACTCTGCATTCGCCAGAACAATATCATTGTAGGCGCCGGTCACTTTCCTGTGCTCCTCCCGGTCAAACGCTTTAATATCCAGCATAACCCCGTCCGTTATCTCCAAAAGTTCCGGATAGTCCTGAAACGGAACCATTCCATTACTGTCAATCATCGTCGACAGCCCGTCTTCTTTCGCCAGGCGGAACAGCTCCAGCAGAAACTGCGGCTGCAGCATGCACTCGCCTCCGGACACGGTGATTCCCCTGATAAAAGGAATCTGTTTCTTAACTTTCTTATATGTTTCCCCCGCCGTCATCACATGCGTCCTGGGTGAACTTCCGTGCGGACAGACATGAATACAGGTATCGCACTGGACACAGAGTTCTTCTTTCCAGTCTATCTTTCCGTTTTCTCCCATAGACAGCGCGCCCACAGGACATTGTTCCACACAGACGCCGCACTCCTCGCACATGTGCCTTGTCTCCGGATTATGACAGTATTTACAGTCGATATTGCATCCCTGAAGAAATACTGCCGTCCGGTTGCCCGGACCATCCACGCTGCTGAACGGGATGATCCGGTTCACCACTGCTTTTGTCTCCATCTATCGAACCTTTCTCTCCAGAATATGTCCGTTCTTGGACGCTCCAAGTCCCAAACCGGTCGTATTCTGCAGTACAGCCTTACCCTGATCCAGCTTTTCCATCTCGGAACGCTTGACCAGATATCCGGTAACCCGGATCACGTCGCTGTCGCTGGAATAGAAAGAAAGATACCTCAGATCTTTCCGGAACGCTCCTTTCACAATATCCAGTACAAATTCCGGATTTTTATGCACCGTTACGTCGATCGGGAAAATATCGCCGGTTCCTGACGGGAAATACTTATGGAAACGGCTCAGCACCAGAAGCTGATCAACCAGCTCTTCCGGTTCTTCCCCGATGGGGATGCGGGTACCAGGCGTCACATTTACATCGTCCGCCAGCCCCACCTGCGCATGAAGCAGGAAATGTCCTCCTGTCACTTCGCAATAAGGATTTACATGATGATCATTGAAATCTTTAATGATCTCCATGATCTCCACACCCAGGTCATCAGCCGCTTTATCATGGCCGAAGCTTCCCTTTCTGCCTTCCTTTTCAAGCAGGATATTCACACACTCTGCCATGCCCACCATTCCAAACATCGCGGTGAACCTGTCTCTGTGAATGAATCCTTCCTTGGCCAGGAAGTTGTTCTCGAAGAATCCGCTCTCTTCTACCTCAAATTTAATCCGGGCATCCATGTAGCGCGCCATGATATCCAGTACATACGGAAGCTGATTCTCTTTAAAGTCCTGAATGTTCTTCGCCCTCTTTGCAATATTGCCCAGAATCAGACGGCAGAGCGTATAGGAACCGCCGCCCAACGGAAGACCGTTGTAGCAGCTGGCGATCACATAATTCTCCGTCAGTTCCTTTTTGAACATGGCATGGTTGGCGAAACTGGGTTTCGCACTGTGAAGAGCGCAGTTCACCGCCGCCAGGGCGAAGTCGTCGTCTGTCACTCCTTCTTCATACTTCAGGGTCAGGTTCGGAACCGCGTTCTCCAGTTCCGCTTCCACTTCCAGAAGAAGACGCCCTGCCCTGGTCGCTTTAGGACCAATATCCGCGTGTGAAAACGAATCCAGCACAGTACGGTCCACATGAGTCATAAACATTTTAAGAAGCTTTTTAGCCTGCTCGTCGTCTACTCCGTCCATAAATGGCTCCAGCAGCTCATCCAGCTGTCCTACGTACACCGGATAATTGGTCACGCTTGGCACATGCTTATAAAAGATCAGCAGGCCGTTCAATGCTTCCAGAAGATCGGTTGGAGGAGGAAGCTGCAGAAAGCTGCAGCCTTCCTTCATGAATTTCGCATAGTCCGGGACAATATACCGCGGACGCACCGGAGCATGTCCCTCCGACAGATCACAGATGCACTTCGTCTCAATATCCGTATTCAGAAGTTCGTCGAGTCCTTCCGGCAGATCCAGAACCTCCATCAGTGAATCCGCCTGGTTCGCCAGATTGGTCAGCTTCTGCTCATGTGTCAGCGTGGGGCTCTTGATAATCTCAAGGATCTGCTCACGCGTCGCGTTTACCCTTTCCATGGAAATATCTCTCATTACTTAATCACTCCTCCATCCCGATTCATTCATTAGTCTAATTCGTACACATCTCCGTGTGCAGCTTCAAAGCTTGCCTGATCGTTCGGAACTACAATCTCTCCGTCGATGATCTGCTGTTTTACATCCGCTACTGCGGAGATCACTTCTTCCGGAAGCAGATCCTGCGTCGGCGCAATATCTACACCGCCCATGGACAGATCGTAAGTTACCACTCCGCCCTCCAGGGTGCCATTGATCAGGGATTCTACAGAATCATATACTGCATTGTCAACTCTCTTCATAGCAGAAGTAATGACTGTCTCCGGTGCGATGCTGGACTGATCGCTGTCAACGCCGATCGCGTATACGCCAGCCTCCTGGCACGCCTCGATCACACCAAGGCCAGATGCTCCCGCTGCATGGAACACGATATCCGCGCCGTTGGTGATAGCTGTGTTGGCCATGGATTTACCGGTGGCGGAATCTGCGAAAGAGTTCACGTTGAACTGCTGAATCGTTGCATCCGGATTTGCATCCAGAACGCCCGCGCAGTAACCGTATCCGAACAGGTTCATGTTTTCATTGGACATACCGATGACAAAGCCGACATTGTCCGTCTCGGTCATCATACCAGCCACATAGCCTACCAGGTAAGATCCCTGCTCCTGCTCGAACATCAGGCAGGTCACATTGTCCAGCTCGATGGTCGCGTCATCGATGATAGCAAATTTTACATCCGGATTTGCTTCAGCCGCCGCCTTGGTAGCGTCTGCCAGCATATATCCTACGCTGATGATCAGATCATATTCTTCGTCGATAAAGGTTTCCAGATTCGGGGTATAGTCTGCGTCAGTGGAAGATTCCAGATAGTTGGCTTCTACGCCAAGCTCTTCTGCCGCTCTCTGCAGGCCTTCCCATGCAGACTGGTTGAAGGAACCGTCGTTTACTCCTCCTACGTCGGTAACGAGGCCGATCTTGAAATCTCCTCCAGCTGCAGCCGCATCGCTGCTCTCGTCTGCCGCCTCCGTGCTGTCGTCCGCTGCCTCAGTCGTATCTGCGGTCTCTGCGGGCTCCTCGGTGCTGCTGTTACCGCAGGCGGTCATGGACATTACCATAGCCGCGCACAGTAATACTGCCAGTACTTTCTTTTTCATATGTTTCTCTCCTTTTCTTTTTTTAGGCCTGGGCCTTATTTCTATCATACCATCCTTATGCCAAAATGAAAAGCGGCAATTTTATCTGTCCGTTTTCTCCCGGCGGATCAGCCTGCGAATCGCCTCTACTCCGGTTCGAATCGCAAGATCTGTGTCATGGACAACCGGGTTGGGAAGCCCTTCTTTTTCACGTTCCTGATTAGCTACTACCAGGAAAACGGAACCCGCACGGACTCCCAGCGCGCTGGCCACCACGAACAGCGCCGCAGACTCCATCTCGGAAGCAAGGCATCCCAGTCTCTTCCAGGCTTCCCATTTATTCAGAAGCTCATAACTGACCGGCATAATCTCCGGCTCATGCTGTCCATAAAAAGAATCCTTGCACTGCACTACTCCCACATGATGTTTCTTTCCCAGTGCCTCCGCAGCCTCCGCAAGAGCATTCACGATACCCACGTCCGCTACGGCGGGGAATTCAATCGGTGCGTATTCCCGGCTGGTCCCTTCCATACGGATCGCCCCGCTGGCAATTACCAGATCGCCGCTTTCCACTTTAAGCTGTATACCTCCGCAGGTCCCAACCCGGATAAAAGTATCCGCCCCGCATTTCACCAGTTCTTCCATGGCAATGGATGCAGACGGACCTCCAATCCCTGTGGACGTCACGCTTACCATCTCTCCGTCCAGATATCCGGTATAAGTAACAAACTCTCTGCTGTCCGCCACAAGTCTGGGGTTGTCGAAATACTTGGCGATTTTCGCGCAGCGCTTAGGATCGCCCGGCAGGATCACATAACGTCCCACCTCTCCTTTTCCCACCTGAATATGATACTGTTTATCAGGATCTTCCGAATAATGCATCGTCTCCGTCCCTCCTACAACTGTTTTCCAATCTCCTGAATGCTTCTTGTCACCAGTTTCCGGAACAGCGGCGCCACCCGGTCGGCCGCTTCCTGTACTTCCTTATGATCCAATGGCTGATCTGTCATACCGCACGCCAGATTAGAGATACAGGAAATCCCGCAGATCTTCATCTTCATATGATTTGCAGCCACCGCCTCGCAGGCGGTGCTCATCCCCACCGCGTCGGCCCCCAGGATCCGGCACATCCGTACTTCTGCCGGAGATTCATAGGCAGGTCCGGTCAGCTGAAGGTATACGCCTTCCTGAAGCGGAATATTCAGCTCTTTTGCAGTGGCGCGGATCACATTCTGTAATTCTTTGTCATATACATCGCTCATGTCCGGAAAACGCACACCCAATTCTTCCATATTCGGTCCGATCAGCGGAGAAGGAACGAACGAACTGATCTGGTCTGTGATCATCATCAGGTCTCCCGCATGAAAATCATAATTGACGCCCCCTGCCGCATTGGTAAGAAAAAGCACCTCCGCGCCCATCATACGCATCAGGCGGACAGGCAGCACCACATCCTGGATCGAATAACCTTCATAATAATGAACGCGACCCTGCATAACCACCACCGGGACCTCTCCCACATGTCCGAATACGAATCTTCCCTTGTGCCCGGGGATCGTAGAGACCGGGAACCCGTCGATATCATGATAATCCAGTTCCGCTTCTATCTCCATCCGGTCTGCGTAGTCTCCCAGGCCCGACCCCAGCACCAGCGCTACTTTCGGCTGAAAATCCACTTTCTCTTTTACTGTCTTATAACATCTCATCAGTTTCTCATAGACTGCGTTTTCCATATATTCCTCCTGACCTTCTAATGATTCCATAATTTCCAGAGTTCATGCTTTACCGAGTCGTCTGCGAAAGCCAGATCCGCCGCGTTCTGTTCCAGACGCAGCAGTTCCTCATCCGTCACTCCGCAGTATTTCCTGGCAAATTCCATCTCCCGGGTAATGCTGGTCCTGCTTACGGTACGGTTGTCCGTGTTCAAAGTCACCTTCAGTCCCGCATCCAGAAATTCCCTGAGCGGATAATGATCCGGCGACTTTGCCGCCCGGGTCTGCAGGTTGCTGATCGGGCACATCTCAATACCGACCCCGCGCTCCGCGCAGAGTTTCTGTATATCCGCCCGCCCGCTCATGGCGATGCCATGTCCGATCCTGGCGGCGCCGCACTCCACTGCTTCCCGTATATTTTCCGCGTTCCCGCATTCCCCTGCGTGAATAGTAAAAGGAAAATCCAGTTTCTTCACTTCCTGAAACAATGCCCGGTAATTCTCCATGGGCCAGGAAGCTTCGTCTCCCGCCAGATCTGCCGCACAGACTCCTTCGCCCAGATATTCCCGGCATGTTCTGAACATAGCCAGGCTGTCCTCCTGACGGTGATGACGCATGGCGCAGACAATAACTCCATACCGTACATGACAGATTTTCTCTGCCTCCGCCAGCCCTTCCAGCACAGACTCCACCGCCTGCCTGCTGTTCAGGCCTTCTCCCGCCGAGTGCAGGGGTGCAAATCTGGTCTCGATATAACAAATATTTTCTTTCGCCGCGTCCAGCAGGAAATCTCTCGCCGCAATCCTCAGCGCCTCTGCGGTTTTCAGACACGCGATGGGAATATCAAATTTTTTCAGATACTCCGCAAGATCCCGGCACCTGTCATCTGCCTGCAGTTCCTCCGGCGCCACGTTCCGTCCGGTTATTTTCCTGACGCTTTCCAGGGTCAAGGAACCATCCAGATGACAATGAAGATCTATCTTCGGCATAAGCCGCACTGCGTCTTCCAATGCCCTCACCTCTTTCTATTCAAATGTAATACCGTTCAGGTATTCCTGCATCCGCTCATACTGATCACGGGTGATACGGATCCGTCCCCGATGATATTCGATATAACCATCTTCCTGCATGGTTTTTACCAGACGGTTCACCGTCCTGGTGGAAAGCCCTGAACAGTCGGACAACTCCTGCCTCGTCCAACGGATCGTACATTTTTCTTCAGAGCCGGTAATCTGGTACTCCTGACAGAACAGGAAAAACAGTCGATCCCGCCCCTGTAAAAACAAAAGCAGCCTTTCTTTGCGCCCCTGCTCCAGAAGATACCGGCCCATGCTTCTGGTCTCCATCAGAAGGGCATCAATATCCTGGCTGATCCAGCGGCGATAGTCCTCTCTTCCGGTGATCAGAAACCAGCAGTCTGTCCCCGTCTCCAAAGTAGCCATATATCGGTCAAATCCCAGCAGAATCTCCATAGAGCCGAAGATTTCCACCGGTTCAAACTGAGTATACTGGTATTTCACTCCCAGCACCCGGTGCTCCATTCCCCGTACACGTCCATTCAACAGGAAAAATACCTTCCCCACCGGAGCGTTCTCATGGATGAACAATGTTCCTTGTTCAATTTTTTTCAGGGAAAGATGTTCCAGAAAACCTTCCGGCGCGCGGCTGAACATCCGTCTTAAATATTCTCTGTTCTCTGCGGACATAAAACCCAGCTGTGCCATCAGTACCTGCAGATTCATGCGTCACCTCAACATACCGTTTTTATAATTCTGCAACTTGAGCAACCGTTCAGAACAGTTACCAATTTAATTATATCACAGCCTGCCATATTTTCGTGAAAAGTTTTCTGTTTTGTTCCTTTTTTTCATATTTTACCGTCACTTTTTACAATATAAAAGGACATATGTCTCGTTTAACATATTTTGTTCACACTTTTCATTTTTTTTTAAATATGATATACTTACGGCGTTTATGAAAGGAATAGGAGAACCTGATATGAAAATTGGATTTATTGGACTGGGTCTGATCGGCGGCTCTATCGCCAGAGCCATCCGCCATTTTTATCCGGACGCAGAGATCGTCGTCCATTCCCGCACAAGAGCCTCTGTGGAACAGGCAGTCGAAGACGGCGTAGTAAACCGGATCGCGGACCGGATCGGACCGGATTTTTCGGACTGTACCTATATATTTCTGTGCGCTCCCGTATCCTGTAACGCCGCATACCTGGCCAGTCTCCGGCCTTTTCTCTCCCCGGGATGCATTGTCTCGGACGTAGGGAGTACCAAAAGTGATATTCACGCAAAAGTGAAGGAACTGGATATGGAAAGCTGCTTTATCGGAGGCCACCCCATGGCAGGCTCTGAAAAGACCGGCTATGCCAATTCTAAAAGGATCCTGATTGAGAACGCATACTATATGATTACACCCACCGAAAAGATACCGGAAACAACCGTATTGGCATTCCGCGATTTTATTGCCAGTCTGAAGGCGCTTCCTCTGGTTCTGGATTACCGGACCCACGATTATGTAACGGCCGGTGTAAGTCACCTGCCCCATATCATCGCTTCCGCTCTGGTAAATCTGGTGCGGGATTCAGATACCAGGGACGGGATTATGAAAATGATTGCTGCCGGCGGATTTCGCGATATTACCCGGATAGCGTCTTCTTCTCCCGAGATGTGGGAACAGATCTGCATGACTAACCGGGCAAATATTTCCTCGATTCTGCAGGATTATATTGACTCTCTGACCAGTATCCGCCAGGAACTGGACGAAGCCCGGTCGGACGCTATCTATAATCTTTTTGAAAGCTCCAGAGACTACCGGAACAGCCTCCCCATCCAGGGGCACGGGCCGATAGAACCTGCTTACGAAATTTACTGTGAAATGGTGGATGAGGCCGGCGGAATCGCCGCCCTTGCCACGATCCTTGCCAGCAACCAGATCAATCTTAAGAATATCGGCATTGTCCACAGCAGAGAATTCATCGACGCTGTCCTTCGCATCGAATTCTACGACGGGCCGACTATGAAAAAGGCCGCCGACATTCTTCGAAAATACCGCTATATTATATATGAACGTTAAGGAGCAGCCATGATATTTACCAGAGCAAACACTTTAAAAGGAACCGTTACCGTGCCGGGAGACAAAAGCATCTCCCATCGCAGCGTCATGTTTGGCGCGCTGGCGGAAGGGACCACCCGTGTCACTAATTTTCTGCGCGGCGCAGACTGTCTGTCCACCATCGATTGTTTCCGTAAACTGGGCATTGAGGTCGAAGAATCTCCCCAGGAGATCCTGGTGCACGGGAAAGGACTGCACGGACTTTCCGCGCCTTCTTCCGTCCTGGACGTGGGAAACAGCGGCACCACCACCCGTCTGATCTGCGGCATACTGGCGGGACAGTCTTTTAACTCGCAGCTGGACGGAGACGATTCCATAAGAACCCGTCCCATGAAACGGATCATAGATCCGCTGTCCCGGATGGGCGCAAGTATCGAGAGCCTGAAGGGTAATGGCTGCGCTCCTCTGAAGATCCGCGGTTCCGCCCTGCACGGCATCCGCTATACCTCTCCAGTGGCCTCCGCACAGGTAAAATCCTGCCTGCTGCTGGCCGGGCTCTATGCAGACAGCCCGGTCAGCGTCACAGAACCCAGTCTCTCGCGGAATCACTCCGAGATCATGCTGCGGTACTTCGGAGCAGATCTGACAACAACGGGTACTACCGTCACCCTTCAGCCAGGTCCGGAACTGCATGCTCAGGAAATCCATGTTCCCGGCGATATTTCATCTGCGGCATATTTCATTGCCGCCGGTCTGATTGTGCCCGGTTCTGAGATTCTCATCCGTCATGTAGGCATTAATCCTACCAGAGACGGTCTTCTCAGGGTATGCCGGAAAATGGGCGCTGATGTGACGCTGCTGAATGAATGTCTGGATGCAGGAGAACCTTATGCGGATCTGCTGGTCAAAAGCAGCGGCCTGCACGGAACGGACGTGGGAGGCGCCATAATACCCACGCTGATCGACGAACTCCCGGTCGTCGCAGCTCTCGCCTGTTTCGCGGAGGGAACCACCGTGATCCGGGACGCACAGGAACTGAAAGTCAAAGAATCCAATCGAATTGATGTGATGGCAGAGAATCTGCGCGCCATGGGAGCGGACGTCACGGCCACGGACGACGGGATGATCATCAGGGGCGGCAGACCGCTTCACGGAGCTGTCATCGACAGCCATCTGGACCACCGCATCGCTATGACTTTTGCCGTCACCGCGCTGGCCGCGGACGGAGAGACACGCATATTGGGAGCAGACTGCGTCAACATCAGCTATCCGGATTTTTATGAAGATCTCAGATCCCTGAACGTAAATTAATTAAAAGTTGTAAAGCTTAGCACCTTCTTTACAGAATACATGGTATAATGGGCACGTAGTGCTTACTATACAATACAATAATGTTGAGGTACAAATTTATGACACCTGCAAAATTTATCAAACGGCAGCCGCCCGGCCGCATCATCGCTCTGGGCTTTGCACTGACTATCCTGGTCGGCTCTCTTCTGCTCATGCTGCCATGCAGCATTCAGGACGGTGTCACTGTCCGTTACATCGACGCGCTCTACACATCTACCAGCGCCGTCTGTGTGACAGGGCTGATCGCCATCGACGCAGGAGATACTTTCACGCCCCTGGGACAATTTTTTCTTGGCTCTCTGATCCAGGTCGGAGGTCTTGGCGTCACAGCCATCGGCGCCGGCATCATAATCGCCATCGGGCGCAGAGTAAACCTGAAAGGAAGGGATCTGATCCGGGAAGCCATGAATCTGGATTCCGGCAAGGGACTGGTTCGCTTCATTAAAAGTATCTTTATTACCACGATTATTTTTGAGTTCACCGGCGCGGCACTGAGTTTTATCGTTTTCCGGCAGGATTTCCCGCTGGTGAAAGCGATCGGGGTCAGCTTGTTCCACTCCGTGGCAGCGTTTAACAATTCCGGCTTTGATATTTTAGGCGGCGGAAAAAACTTAATTCCTTATCAAAAAGACGTCCTGTTAAACATGGTCACATGCGGATTGATTATTTGCGGCGGTATCGGTTTCCTGGTTATCCGCGAAATCTGGTCCACCAAGTTCCGCTGGAAAAAGTTTTCCATGCACACAAAAATTGTTCTGACAGTGACCGCCGGGCTTCTGCTGTCCGGAACGCTTCTTTTAAAGCTTACAGAAAATATTTCCTGGATGGGCGCTTTTTTTAACAGCGTTTCTGCCAGAACAGCCGGATTCTCCACGTATCCGCTGAAAGAATTTACCACTCCGGGACTGATGGTTTTGATTGTTTTAATGTTTATCGGAGCCTCCCCCGGATCCACCGGCGGCGGTATCAAAACCAGTACATTTTTCGCCCTGATCCAGGGAATCAAGCGCGGTGCCACCAACCATTCCGAAAAAGCATTTCATTACGCGGTGCCGGAAGGAACTTTTCGGAAAGCGGCTGTGATTACGCTTCTGGCGCTGACCGTCGTGATTACCGGCACCTACCTGATGCTGGTAATGGATCCCTATCTGGATCTGCGCGACGCGCTTTTTGAAATCACCAGCGCGTTCGGTACTGTGGGGCTTTCTACAGGAATCACCCCTACGCTCACCGACGGAAGCAAGCTGCTGTCCATCTGTATCATGTATATCGGACGTCTGGGGCCGCTGACGATCGCCAGTCTCTGGCATTTTACTTCCGGAGAACGGGTCAGCTATCCCACCGGAAATATTGCTATCGGCTAAATCTCGTAAATATTTAGGAGGAAAACCATGTTTGGAAAACAGAAACTAGAAAAAACATCTTATGGAATCGTAGGGCTTGGTCGGTTCGGCACCGCTCTGGCATGTGAACTTGCAAAAACGGACGCAGAGATCCTGGCCCTGGACCGTGATGAAGAAAAAGTAAGGGAAATGCGCGAAGTGACCGAGCATGCTATCGTCGTTCATTCCCTGGATAAAAAGACACTGATGGAAACCGGTATTCAGAACTGCGATGTGGCGATTGTATGTATCGGAGAGCATATGGAATCTTCTATCCTCACCACCCTGAATCTGGTCAGCCTGGGAATACCGCTGGTTGTGGCGAAAGCTACCAGTCCGGAGCATGGCGAGATTCTCTCCCGGCTGGGCGCGGAAGTTGTTTATCCCGAACGCGATATGGGTATCCGTCTGGCACAGCGCCTGGAAACAGCCGGCGTGCTGGATTTCATACAGTTGAGTCAGAAGATTAATATCTCCAAACTGTTGGTTCCCGACTCCTTTATCGGACATACCGTACTGGAAATCAATCTGAGACCGCGTTTCGGACTGAACATCATCGCGATTGAAAATAATAATGATGTTTTAGAAAACGTAAAACCTGACTATGTATTCCGCGACGGAGACATTCTGATCGTTTCCGGAAGCCGTGACGGAGTCATCAAATTGTCCGAATGGGCAATAAAGGCAGATCATAGCCGAAAAAATATCTAAGATTTATAAAGTAAGGGCTGCGGCGCCGCCGCAGCCCTGTTTCTGTCTTCCTCAGTACTTTTATTCTTTTTTTAAGATCCCGTCCCAGGCGCCGCATATTCGCTGTTCCAGACGAAACAGACCAGTTCTGGAATAAACCGGCCCCGCCAGCGCAAACAACTTCTGACGCAGCAGTTCCAGACAGGTACATACAATATACACAATAACAGCCACCAGCACCGCGTAGGGCACTGCCGCGTGGGTAAGGGCCACTTTGCTGGCTCTGAACAGATCCCAGACATGGTAACGGAGCAGATAATTGTCATGAATCAGATAAACGCCAAAGGCAGCTCCCGCTATCCTGCCGATCCAGCCGTCCAGCCTGGTCTCTTTCCACGGCATATTCTTCACGCAGAGGAACAGGCTGGCAGTGGCAAAGAGCGCCAGAGGAGAATTATAATTCAGGAAATACCCGATATTCTCCTGTCCGGTTTCCACCGACAGATAGACGCTGGCCAGCACCGCCAGCGAACCCAGCACATAGCCCGCCAGACCGTACCGGAAATACCGTCTGTCCGGTTTTGTATGGAGCTTTATATATCCTGCCAGAAGCCCCAGGAAAAGGAACCATCCAAGTTCCCTTCCCTCGTAAGTTCCATACGTATTTTCCCGGAAGATCATATGATTCACGCTGAAGAAAACCGCCAGCAGTACCAGCAGATACTGATACTGCCGTCTGGACAGCCGAAGAGCCAGCATGCCGGCAAACGGCATCAAAAGCGACATACCCACGTAAACCGACGCGAACCAGTACGTCCTGGAGGATATGGGGAACACAGCATGCACCAGGTCGATTCCGGTCACAGGTGCAAATAAAGTGTACAGGAGAAAGATCAGGACCGAATAAAACGCCACCTGTTTCCAGAGCCGGATCATCTTTTCAGCCCGAAACCCCCGGTCAATGGAAAAATACCCGGCGATCATGACAAAGCAATTCACATGCACTACAGAGAAAGACTGGATCAGGTAAGAAGCCAGATAATTCATGGTTCCGTAACCCAGTTTTGCCGTCACCCTTCCATGAAATAGGCAGTGTCCCACCACAATCATATACATGCAGAGAATTCTCAGCAGTTCAAAATTCATCTGTCTTTTTTTCATGGCTTTCTCCGTCCTTACTGATATAGATTATTTTCCGTCGCGATCTTCGTTCCTCTGTCCGTATCCCGGATCACCACATGCACGATATAACGGTCATCCAGCCGGAAACTCATTTTGGGGATCATGAATCTCACCTGATCGGTATCCTCCAGATCCGTATCATAAAGCAGGGAATAGAGTCCGTTCTCGTCCTGCTGCTGCCAGGTGCCCTGGTACATCCTCTGTTTCCCGCTCTCCACGCTCTCCATCCAGAGAAATACGCTCTTGCCTTCCAGTTCTTCCGGTGTCATGTCCACAGTCGCCTCGATCACATCATAGCGCTCGTTTTCCGCAGTATAAGTGCGGTCCAGAGAAGCCGTATACGTATAGTCTTCTTTCAGATTGGACATACGGTAGTTGAGCGTGTACAGGTCAAAATTGCCGATCTGGTTTACTTTGGAATAAGTCAGAAACAATCCCTCATAGGTAGAATCCAGATGAAGCATCAGGTGCTCCAGCAGCGTATTGGAGATCAGCACCGACCGGTCGCTGGTGTACAGCGAGGTCATCAGATTGCTCTCATCATAGGCCCAGAGGTTCTCCGCCACCTGCGGAGACTCCGTCTCCCATCCTCCCAGGGTAAATACGTTCGTCAGGTAGTTATCCGGAATTTTTTCAAAAATGGAATACCCCAGCTCCATCCCGTTGCTGGTCAGCGGATCGAACACATAATATACTTTTTTATCCGCCGTGATTGTGTCATACAGTTCCCGGAAAGCCATACTGGCCTCCGAATCCTGCACGGCCGGCAAGAAAACCGGAGACACCAGCATATGCACACAGATACCGCCCGTCAAAACCGCCCCGGCAAGTCCTCCGGCAAGGAATCTGCGGCCGGACAGTCTTTCCTCCCAGCGCAGGGACAGTTCCGGCAAAGCCGAGGTCCAGACAAAGGCCAGCACGGCCAGAAGACACGCCGTCACCACGATTGGAAGCACCCGGTAAATTTTGATGAAATACAGGTAGATGCCCAGCAGCGCCACAAAGGGCCAGCACATGCCGATCCAGTTTCTCTGCCGCCCTCTCCCCATGGAAAACAGGAACCAGAATACCGCCATCAGCGCGCTCAGTACGAAAAGCGGCTTCGTCGCCAGGTTAGCCAGATAGTCGGCCAGATACTCCCACTGGAAAGGACGGTCCTGCCGAAATGCGATGATGCTTTCATACACATCCGCCGTATACCGGTCAGAATCCGCGATCAGCCAGTTCTCCAGATTGAGATAATCCGTTCTGGTAAGCCCCAGCGCTTCATACTCTTCCTGATATTCATCCCATTCCGGGACTCCGTAGTCCAGAAGCGCCTGACGGGCTTCGTCATATCGCCGGTAATGCTCCTGCGGGCTTCCCGGCGTATAGACCAGCAGGTTTTCCGCGGCAATACTCCCGAATACCAGCGCAAAAGCAAATACACAGGGCAGGCAGTCTCTCATCAGAAACCTTTTCCAGTCTTTTTCCTTCCAGGCATCCTTTACTTTGACCAGCCAAAGGCCAAAGGCCAGCAAGCTGACCATTCCAAACGATTCAAAACGGATCCAGCTCCCCAGAAGCAGCAGCAGGATCCCCGGCACATACCGCAGGACTTTTCCTTTTTCATTTCTCTGTCCCAGAAGAAGCACGTAACCGGCTGCGGTTACGGCAGCCGCTGTCTTCGTATACTGCATCTCCACATACAGAGGCTGAAGAGACGCCATGATCAGCAGTACTGCAAGGATCGTTCCTGTCCGCTCCGATTTTTCTATCCAGACAAAGCCTATCGCCGTCAGAGAAAGAAAGATCATCGCATACATGATGATGGTATACCAGTTCAACGAAGGAATCAGCAGATAAAATAATTTTATCAGCCAGCCCAGACCGCTGTGCAGATAGATAAAATACCAGCTCATGCTTCCATAAGCGCCGGATGCTATGGAGGCCAGCGTAAATTCATCGTTAGACCCATAATACGGATGCAAAAATACAACCGCGTACGCCACAGCCAGCAGATGAAAAAGTATGAGAAAACACTTTAACTGTTTCCCGGTAAGTCTGTAACCTTTCAAACCCAAGTCCTTGACCCTCCTGAAAAAGGGGGTTGCCGCAAACACTTTGCAGCAGCCCCCTCCGTTCTTTTTCTCTTAGTTATCCAGCAGCTTGTCTTCGCCGTTCCAGCTGTACAGCTTGCGGATCTCTCTTCCTACCTTCTCTGACGGATGCTCGGAAGCCAGTTTTCTCATAGCCTTGAAATGAGCCTGTCCGCCTGCCGGAGACATATCCAGAAGGAATTCTTTCGCGAAGGAACCGTCCTGGATATCCTTCAGCATTTTTCTCATGGTGTTCTTCGTTTCTTCCGTAATCAGCTTAGGACCGGAGATATAATCGCCGTATTCTGCTGTGTTGGAAATGGAGTATCTCATACCCTCGAAACCGGACTGGTAGATCAGATCCACGATCAGCTTCATCTCATGGATACACTCGAAATAAGCGTTTCTCGGATCATAGCCTGCCTCGGTCAGCACTTCATAGCCTGCCTGCATCAAAGCGCACACGCCGCCGCACAGCACTGCCTGCTCGCCGAACAGGTCGGTCTCGGTCTCGGTACGGAACGTGGTTTCCAGGACACCCGCACGGGCGCCGCCGATCGCCAGGGCATAAGCCAGAGCAGTCTCCAGAGCTTTTCCGGTTGCATCCTGCTCAACCGCTACCAGACACGGAACACCCTTTCCTGCCTGATACTCGCTTCTTACAGTATGACCCGGCCCTTTTGGAGCGATCATGGTCACATCTACATTTTTCGGCGGAACAATCTGACCGAAGTGGATGTTGAAACCATGCGCGAACATCAGCATATTGCCCTCTTCCAGATTGGGCTCGATATCTTTTTTATACATGGCAGCCTGCAGCTCGTCATTGATCAGAATCATGATGATGTCAGCTCTCTTTGCGGCCTCTGCTGCAGTGTAAACCTGGAATCCCTGTTCTTCTGCTCTCTTCCAGGACTTGCTTCCCTCATAAAGACCGATAATCACGTTGCATCCGGATTCTTTTGCATTCAGAGCATGCGCGTGGCCCTGGCTTCCATATCCGATCACCGCAATCGTCTTTCCTTCCAGAAGCGAAAGATTACAGTCTTCCTGATAATAAATTTTTGCCATTGTCTTGTCCTCCATTATTGTAATGTGTCTGCTTATTCTTGCGTAAAATCGTAGTCGATCAGCTCTCCGTCTTCGCCGTACATCTTCACGTCAAAGGTTCCTCTGGACAGGCCGGTAAGACCGGTGCGCGCAAGCTCCAGAATCTCCACGCCTTTCAGCATACGAAGAAAAGCCTCCAGCTTGGTCTGGCTTCCGACCAGTTCAATAATCAAAGATTCTATAGAAACGTCTACGATTTTAGCCCTGAAAATATTCGCGATGGAGATAATATTCTGACGGTTGTTCTCGTTGCAGAGCACCTTAATCAGCATGAGTTCTCTGGTCACGGAAAGTCCCGGCTCCAGTCTCTTGATGTCCACCACATCCTCCAGCTTATTCAGCTGTTTTTCGATCTGCTCCAGAATAGTATTGTCACCTCTGGTAACAATCGTCGCTCTGGAATAACGGGGATCCGCTGTCACTCCTACCGTCAGGCTGTCAATATTGTAGCCGCGGCGGCTGAACAGTCCTGCAATCCTGCTCAAAACTCCCGATGTGTTATCTACCAGAATCGAAAAAACCACTTTCTGCATAGTTACCCCTGCTTTCTGTTTGTATATTCGTATTTGCGCTTTATACCAAAATATTTTAGCAATGAACGTTATTTTTGTCAATTAGTAACTGTTCTGAACTGTTACATCAATTATTAATATTGCGCCAGTTCTTCCAGATACCCGTCCAGCCATGAGAAACGGGTGTTAATGAATTCCTCGATCTCTTCTGTCCCTTCCACATTTTCGCTGTCCGGCCATCTGCGGCTGTCTCTGGCAAATGCTCCGGAAGATGTGAGGTAATCCATCTGTTCTCTCGCGTAATTGATCCAGACATCCTCCTGAAGGAATGAACTGCGCCATGTCTTCCATACTTCCTGCATGTCTTCCGGCAATGTCTCATCATATTCCATCATATTACGGAAAACTTCTTCATTGAGCCAGCGCGTAGCCAGTTCCGGATTGTATCGGATATTTTTTACACTCTTATCGTCTCCGGTCTCAAAATCATCTCCCCAGGAATAATTCTGGTCCCACGGAATTCTGCGGATCACATAGCTCCCGTCCGCGCCTATGACCGTACTGTAGATAATATTTTTGAACCGGTTGTCCATCCCGGCGATCGCGTTGTAGTACAGATGATACGCAATAAAATTCTGTCGGTCGATGCAGCTGTAGATCGTCTCCAGATCCTCCTCCGAGTCCATCTCGTAACCGCTGTCCCAGAATGTCCGAAACGGGGTCCAGATCCCGTCATAATATGTCTTGTCCGCCTGCCGTATACTGACACCGCCGCAGGTGAACGACTGGGCCGCTTCACTTTCTTCAAACATTTCATCATCCGGCCATTCATCCGCGCCCATTTTATAGATCAGATCGCTGGTCTTGTCCAGCCCCAGCGACTTATAATCAGTCGGCTCTACCAGACCGTACAGGCCTGCATATTCTCCGTTGATGATCAGTTCCAGGTACTCCATCTTGCACCCGTCATCCGTCTGCGTCTCTGTAAGCGATGCGATCTCATTCCACAACTCGATGGACAGCTTATCCCGGAGTTTGCTCCGGTCCGAGTACATGGCTTTTAACTGCCAGTCATTATCCGAGCGCATGCCCAGAAGCGATATATCCCTGCCCTCGCTTCCATCATCATGAAAAAACTCTACCCGGTATCCCAGCTTTTCAAATCGTCTGCTGGCATTTCCGCGAATATTATAATAAGCCACGCTTTCTTCTGCCTGATATCCGCCGCTCAGACTCAGCACCGGGTCAAAGACCGCGATCCGGGTCCCCTGCTGTCCCATCTCTCCCTCGATGCTCATCACCGGCATCCCGGTAAACAATACCGATACAAATGCGTATTCTGTATCACTGTAAATCAGACACCGGAACTCATGTTCTTCGGAGATAGCCGCCTCCATATCGCGGAACATACTGTCTTCCAGCCATGCCACGGACACACTCTCCCCGTCCGCGGACGCGCTCAGCGTCCCTTTCCAGTAGCTTTCTTCCATGTTTTTGGGAATATAATAGCGTTCCTCAGCCGTTACATAGGCCGAGCGCACTCCATTGATCTGAAGAGACACAGATTCATCCTGCGCGTACGATTCCCGCGTACTGCACAGTTCCTGAGCCTTCTCTTCCGATATCACCGGAGCTTCCATCACCTGTCCTCGCTGCCGCGCCGCGAACCATTCGCATATACATCCCAGAAAGAGAATACTTATCCCCAGAACGATTCCTTTTCTCATACTGCAGACACTTTCTGTAAGCGTGTTTTTATTTCACGGATATAATCCGGCGTCGTTCCGCAGCAGCCGCCCAGGATCGTCGCTCCGCGCTGATAAAGGTCTTCCAGATGGCGTGCAAATTCCTCCGCTTTCATGCTGTAGACCGCCTCGCCCGTCTCCGTGATCACAGGCATCCCCGCGTTGGGCTTTGCCATGACGGGAATCGATACAGTCTCATGAAGCCCGGCAATCACTGCCCCCAGCTGGTCGGGTCCCACGGAGCAGTTAACCCCCACTGCGTCCGCTCCCATGGCCTCCATAGCCGCCGCCGCTTCATAAACACTTCCTCCCAGATACAGACTGCCGTCCCCTTCACAGGTAAATGACACTAAAAGCGGCAGATCGCAGATTTCCCTGGCCGCGTCGCAGATTACCATAGCCTCGTCTGCCGAAAGCAGAGTCTCGGCCACCAGCAGGTCCGCTCCCGCTCCGGAAAGAGCCCGTATCTGTTCCCGGTAGACGTCCAGCAATGTATCATAGGTCATCGTTCCATAGGGTTCCATAGCCTGTCCGGTGGTGGACAGGTCCCCCGCCACAAGCACACGGTCTCCTACATTCTGCCTGGTCCGTTCTACCAGTACACGATTCCATTCTTCCGTGTGATCCTGAAGCTGCAGGTTGCCCAATGAGATACGGTTTGCGCCGAATGTGGGCGCATATATAATATCAGATCCTGCGTCTGCGTATGCCTTCTGCATGGCGGCCACCGCTTCCGGATGTTCATATGCCCACTGCTCCGTACACACGCCTGCCGCCGGCATCCCTTTTGTCTTCAAATAAGAGCCGGTCGCCCCGTCCAGAAGCAACGGGCTTTGTTCTGCCATCTTATGAAACCTTTCTCTTGTCATCCGCTATTTCCTTTCCTGTCCGATTTCCGGCTCTGCCTTGGGCCAGGCGCCATTTACATCAGTTTCCTGCCGCAGTTGGGACAGAATTTCATCCCTTCCGTCTTCGTCCCGCAGTCCGGGCAGAACTTGCAGCCTCCCGCCGGGACAGTCCCCTGTGACTGGGCAGCCTGCTGCTTCCCTGCATTCTGTCCGCACATCTGGCTCATCTGAGAAGCCATCTGCTGTCCCATGGCCATTCCCATGGCCATTCCCGCCATATCCGACGCAGTGCCTCCTCCGCCGCCTGTGGACATGGCGTCCATCATCGCCATCTGTTGATAGCGGCCCATGTCTCCAACCATACTCTGAGAAGCCGCTTTCGTCGCCATCTTTTGGATCTCTTCCGGATAGCTGAAGCTGGAGATATTGAATGCCGTGATGCCGATGCCGATTTTCATCATCTCCATATCCATATCTTCCTGAATGCCTTTCGCGATGTCAAAGGAATTGGCCTGCAGATTGAACATATCCCTGCCTTCTTTTGATATCCATTTCATCAGGAGCTGATCCAGCATAGCCACAACACGCTCCTTTACATCGTCAATCGTGAACTGCTGCTTTACTCCCGCGATCTTTTCAATCAGCACGGCATGGTCGGACACCTTGCAGCAGAACGTGCCGAAAGCACGGATCGGCATCCCTCCCGGAAGTCCCGGTGCCGGCATATTGACAGGATTCTTCGTCCCCCATTTGACCGTCACTTCTTTCGTATTGATAAACAGCACTTCTGCCCGGATTCCACTGTTAAAGCCAAACCGGAACCCTTTCAGCGTAGAGAGAAACGGCACAATTTCAGACTCGATGTCAAAACTCCCTTCGTCAGTAAATATTCCCTCTACTTTTCCATTGTAGAGGAAAATCGCGTCCTGGCCCGGCCGGATAATCAGGCGGCTGCCTTTCTTAATCTCTCGATTGCTCCATTTCCAGAAAAGGACATCGTCCCTGTATTCTTCCCATTCCACCACATTGGCAAACTGATTTCCAAATAAAGCCATATTCTGTCACCCCTCTTCAATCTGTTCGTATTCTGCCTCTGCATATATCGGCGTCTTATATCCGTACCTGTCTCCTCTCCGGTCAGAGGTAAGGAAGAAAAACGCACCGATCAGCACTGCCGCGGCAAGAACAAGCAGCGCGATCTTTGCCGGACTCTTTGGATATTCTCCCTGAATCCTTCCGGTTTCCCCGTTAATCAGCACCGTATACTGCCGCTTTTTATAATGATAAGACGTAGCATACACCGGAAGAAGCACGTGTTTGTATGTTTCGCTCCGATAGGATGCATTCAGTCTCACGTTCCTCACATGATCATATCTGCGGAGCACATCCTGCTCTGCCAGCGCATACAGTTCCCTCTCCATCTGTGTTCGTGCCGTACGGTGGGCGTCCTCCAAATCTACAGTATAGACTTCAGAACTGTAACCGGACAGATAATCCGGAGAATAGGGAGGGATCTCCTTGGTATGAAACGGTTCAATCTCCCTGATCAGACGGTCATCCAGACGTTCAGAAGCGTGCACCTGCACATCGTCAAAAAAACGGCCGACTCTTCCTCTCGTGGGCTGCCAGCGGATCTCCATCCGCGTTTCTTCTTCTCCTTTGGCGTTCCTGACTCTTATGGGATGATTCTTCCCGCCTTCCGCCGCATAATCGGCCGTCGCGTCCGCGTCAAAGGTCCAGTACGGAATATAGATCCCCTGCAGCTTGTCTTTCTGGTACAGGTGCTTTAATTCTCCAGGCGCCAGCCAGCGGCCTTTCATCCATCTCCGGAAGATCTCTCCCACCCGGTTTTTGTCAATCTTGAACGGGAGCACGCCATCCGGAACAATGTTCGAAAGCTGTTTTTCCGCCAGAACAAATGCCGTCCCGCAGTAAGGACACTCCTTTGCCGTACTGGTAGCCTCCACTTCCACTATAGCCCCGCAGGACGGGCACTGCATGGTCGTGGACTGTTTTTCCTCTGCGCGGATCTCTCTCTTTGCGTAACCGGTCAGACGGTGTTCCTCTACTTTCTGTCCATCAGTACGAATCTCCCTGATGGTACCGCAATGCGGGCATTTAAGCGCCTGACTCGCCACATCAAACTCCATGACCCCGCCGCAGTTTTCACAATAATATACTTCACTCACTGAAACTGACTCCTCTTTCGTTATTATTCAAGGTCATTCTTGAAACAAGAAAAGCTGGTACAAAACTGTCAAACCCGGCGGGTTCTTCCATTTTGCGCCAGCTTTTGATCTGCTGTTTCCTATTTGCCCAATTTTGCCTTGAGAGCAGCCAGTTCATCATCCACTGCAGGGCCGGAAGACGGATCGTCATATTTTGCAGCGAGATCGTCGATATCGTCCGATGCAGAGGACGCATTCAGTTCCGCCATGGCATTAGCTTCATCCAGCATACGGTTTGCTTTCTCTTCCATACGGTCGAAAGCTGACAGATTGCCTGCGGCCCCCTCCACGGAAGAACCGATCTTATTCAGTCGTTCCTGAGTCTTCGCTACCGCCATTTTTGCCTTGATAGAATCTCTTCTGGCATTCAGCTCACCGATATCTTTGATCAGTTTGTCATGCATCTCTTTCATCTTCACCGCGTTCTGATGCGCCTGATCGTATGCCTGCTGAAGTCCTGCCTGCTTTCCCGCGAGCTGCTGTTTCTTCTCCAGAAACTGGCGGGCGTCCCCGTCATTTCCTGCCATCACCGCTTTTTCCGCATAGCGCTGCATCTTATCAATATCAGCCTCGCATTCGTCCAGCTGTCTCTTGCAGCGGCTCTCTTCAGCCATCACAGAGGCAGTCTCCGCCTTAACCTTCCCCAGATCGCTTTCCAGGTTGCGAAGATACTGGTCAATCATCTTTTCCGGGTCTTCCGCCTTGTCCAGAAGCGCATTGATGTTTGCCGACATGATATCCCCAAACCGTTTGATAATTCCTGCCACTACGTGCCCTCCTTTTCTGCCGACCGGCTTATTTGCTACTCATTATAATACATTCCTCATCTTATGTCACGAAAAATCCGTTACGCTTCCCAGGGAAGTTCCGGGTGCTCGATCTTCTTGTCACGCAGCATCAGATCCGTCATAGCTTCCTTCGCACTCTTGCCTTCGAACAGTACCTGATTGACTTCTTCCACGATCGGCATGTCAATGTGATATTTCTCCGCAAGAATCTTTGCCGCTTTCGCGGAATAGACTCCTTCCACCACCATTTTCACCTCATCCATGGCTTCCTGCATAGTTTTTCCCTGTCCGATCAGATATCCTGCCTTCCGGTTCCGGCTGTGGCGGGAAGCGCAGGTCACAATCAGATCTCCGATCCCGGTCAGGCCGTTAAATGTCTCAATATGACCGCCCATTGCCACGCCCAGACGGCTCATCTCCGCAATGCCCCTGGTGATCAGCGCCGCCTTGGTATTATCTCCGCAGCCCAGGCCGTCGGCGATACCTGCGGCCAGCGCGATGACATTTTTCAACGCTCCGCCCAGTTCCATGCCCATCATGTCCGGACTGGTATAGACGCGGAACACCTTGTTCATAAATACATTCTGAATATACTCCGCAGTCTTTCTGGTCTTTGCACCGGCAACCACAGTTGTGGGAATGCCTCTTCCGACTTCCTCCGCATGGCTGGGGCCGCAGAGCACGGCCACATCTGCCTGCGGGATCTCTTCCTTGATCACGTCCGCCAGCACTTTTAATGTGCTTTCCTCAATTCCCTTCGCCACGCTGACAATGATCTGCCCTTCACTCACATAAGGCGCCATGGTCCGGGAAGTGCTTCTGGTATACGGAGACGGCACCGCGAGAACCAGTATATCCTTTCCTTTCACCGCGCACTCCATATCTGTCGTAAAAACGATGTCATCCGGAAGCTTTACTCCCGGAAGCTTTGTCAGATGCTCATGATTTTCCTGGAGCATCCGGATCTCATCCTCCACAATCGACCACATAACCACATCATGTCCGTTGACGGCAAGCAGTCTTGCCAGGGCCGTTCCCCAGCTTCCCGCTCCAATAATACTGATCTTTGCCATAGTTACCTTCTCCTTTTATCTATTTTATTTCTTCTGGAAAACTTTACTTTCCGTTCCGTTCAGCAGACGGCGGATATTCGCCCTGTGCCGGTAGATCGCCATTGCAGCCAGCAAAGCCGCCACCATATAGAATTCGATCAGATGTCCCTGGTTCATACCATAATAGCCGTTCTGTCCCAGAACGATCAGACACACTACCAGTTCAATAACCACCAGGATCGATCCCAGGGAAACATATCTGGTAACAGCAACTGTCACCAGGAACGTCAGCGCTTCCAGCACGATCACGATCGGCCCCAGTGTAGCGATCAGTCCCGCTGTGCATGCAATCCCTTTTCCGCCTTTGAACCCGAGCTGTACCGGGAAATTGTGCCCCAGGATCGCGCCAGCGGCGGCATAGATACCCAGAAGCGGAAGCATGTCCGTGTGAGTCGCCCCAAACAAAAGTCTGACAACTACCACAGCCAGCACCGTCTTCGCCACATCTCCCAGAAACACGATCAACCCTGCCTTTTTCCCCAGAACCCGCAGCGCATTGGTAGTTCCCGCGTTGCCGCTCCCATATTCACGGATATCGATCCCGTTTATTCGTCCATAAATATATGCGGTCTGGAAAATCCCGAACAGATATCCGATCGCCAGACAAGCCAAGCGTACCATGTTATTCTTTTTCCTTTCTCTCCCGTATGATGAATTTTAAGGATGTGCCCTTAAAGCCGAATGCTTCCCTGATCTTGTTCTCCAGATATCTGGTATAGGAAAAATGCATCAGCTCTTTGTCATTGACGAACACCACAAACGTAGGCGGCTTCACGGACACCTGGGTGACATAGTAGATTTTAAGCCTGCGTCCCCGGTCTGAAGGCGGCTGCTGCATGGCGACTGCTTCCGTGATAATCTCATTGAGCACGCCGGTCTGGATCCTCATGGCGCGGTTCTCAATGATCACATCAATCAGTTCAAACAACTTTGCCAGACGCTGTCCTGTCACCGCAGAGATAAACAGGAGCTCTGCATAGGGCATAAAAGACAGAGTCTCACGGACTTTCCGGGAAAACTCATAGATCGTTTTGTCTGTCTTCTCGATGGCGTCCCATTTATTGACCGCCACGATGATGCCCTTGCCCCTTTCATGGGCGATACCCGCGATCTTCGCGTCCTGTTCGGTCACTCCTTCGGAAGCATCGATCACCACGACCACCACATCCGCGCGCTCCACGGCGGTCACGGTACGGATGATGCTGTAACGTTCCAGCTCCTCTTTGATCTTATTCTTCCTGCGAAGTCCCGCCGTGTCAATGAACACATATTCTTTGCCCCCATGGGAGATCTCCGTGTCAATGGCATCCCTGGTGGTTCCCGCGATATCGGACACGATCACCCGGTTCTCGCCCACCAGACGGTTAATGATGGAAGATTTTCCCACGTTGGGCTTGCCCACGATGGCCACTCTGGGACGTTCGTCTTCCTCGTCCTCTCCGGAATCTTCGGGGAAATGTTTCACCACCTCGTCCAGCATATCGCCGATTCCCAAGCGTGAAGCCGCGGATACCGGCACCGGATCGCCGATCCCCAGATTGTAAAATTCGTAGACATCCGCCATATATTTCTGGAAACTGTCCACTTTGTTGACTACCAGCACCACCGGCTTGCGGGAACGGCGAAGCATATCCGCCACTTTGGAATCCGCGTCCTGCAGCCCCTGGCGCACATCCACCAGAAAAATGATCACATCTGCCGTATCGATGGCGATCTGCGCCTGCTCCCTCATCTGGGAGAGGATGATATCGCTGCTGTCCGGTTCGATTCCTCCGGTATCGATCATGGTAAAATTATGGTTCAGCCATGAGACATCCGCATAGATCCTGTCCCTGGTCACGCCGGGCGTATCTTTGACAATGGAAATATTCTCCCCCGCCAGCGCGTTGAACAGCGTGGATTTTCCCACGTTCGGACGGCCCACGATGGCAACAATTGGTCTGCTCATATACTACCTCTTTCTGTCTGTTACTCTATAATACTGCTAATCAGGTCATTTCCGCCTGATTTTACTATGGATACTTTGATTTGTAAAGTTTTTTCCAGTTCTTCCACGGTCACGTCGTCAAGGAAAACAGGCTCTCCGCTTTTTAACATGTGTTCTGTTATCAGGAGCCGGCTGCCCAGATCTCTTCCCTGCAGCTGTCCGATCAGATCTTTCCCGGTCAGAAGCCCCGCTACAGTGATTCTTTCTCCAAAGAAGCGGTTCTCGACAGCCGCCACCTGAACGTTCACTTGCGGGAATTTCTCCCGGATCTTTTTCATGTGTTCTTCCAGGATCGGAGCCGCCAGTTTTCCTGTTGCAATGGTCACATGACGCTCTCTGTCGTCCCCCGCAATATGTGAAAGAGTTTCGCGAATTTCTTCGTCCAGCAGACGCACCATACCCACGCCGTTTTCCAGCTGCAGATAACCGTCATAAGTCTCTTCTGCCGGCATCGGTCTTTCTGCAAGAAGGTACCACTCGTCTCCCCCATGGATAAAGTGAGTTCCAAATTCCCTGAAAAATTTTTCCTGCCACCGGTGGATACAGTCCAGTACTCTGCGGGCATCTTCCCGTTCAAACGATTCCAGCGGATATAATCCTTCCCTGTATCTGGTAAGACCTACCGGCACCACGGACACGCTCTGAAGTTCCGGCATGTATCCGGACAGATCCCGGATCGACCGCTCCAGCTCCTCCCCGTCGTTGACGCCCTTACAGAGTACGATCTGCCCGTTCATCTCGATTCCGGCTTCTTTCAGCCTGCGTACCTTGCCGAACACTTCGCCCGCAAAGCGATTGTGGAGCATCCGGCACCGCAGCTCCGGATTCGTAGTATGGAAAGAAATATTGATAGGGGACAGCTTATATCTGATAATCCGGTCAATGTCATGATCGCTCATATTGGTCAGCGTCAGATAATTTCCTTGAAGAAAAGACAGCCGTGAATCGTCGTCTTTAAAATAGAGTGTCTCCCGCATCCCCTTTGGCAGCTGGTCAATGAAACAGAAAATACACTTGTTTCTGCAGGAACGGTATTCGTCCATCAATCCATTCTCAAATTCAATCCCCAGATCGTCCTCGTATTCTTTCTCGATCTCCAGTTCCCATTCTTCTCCGTCCGGTTTGCGGATCAGCACCAGCAGCTGTTCTTCATTGATCAGATAACGGTAATCAAATACGTCTTCCGGTATCTGCCCGTTTACAGAGACCAAAACGTCTCCGGCCTCAATCTCCATTTCCTCTGCAATGCTCCCGGGCACTACAGACACGATTCTCTGCTCCATTCTCTTCTCCCTTTTACCTTTGTTCTGTACTTACTATACTAAATTTATGCTGAAAATGCAATCTTCCGTATATGGGTTGACTGCCTTTCCCTTCTGATGTTATAAATATAATATACGTTCACCAATGACAGGAGGATTATATGTCCAATCAGTTTTCTTATGAAAATATTCTGCCCATCGCGCCGCTGAAAGTGGCTGCTCTGGAAGGGTGCCGCGATCTGGCTGAAAACGTAGACCGGTTTCTGGTAGAATTTCGCGAAAAATCCAATCCGGATTTTCCGGACACCCCTACCTTCCAGGGATACCACGAAGACTCTTATCTCGTTCGCAGTGCCTGCCCCCGTTTCGGCACAGGGGAAGCCAAAGGTATTCTGTACGATTCCGTACGCGGCGTCGATCTGTTTATTATGGCAGATATCACCAATTACAGCCTGACTTACACCGTCTGCGGCCATGAGAACCACATGTCCCCGGACGATCATTATCAGGATCTGAAAAGGGTCATTTCCGCTACTAATGGAAAAGCTCGCAGAATCAATGTAATCATGCCTTTCCTGTATGAAAGCCGCCAGCACAAAAGAAGCCAGCGGGAATCTCTGGACTGCGCATTCGCGCTTCAGGAACTGGTAGATATGGGAGTTTCCAATATCATCACCTTCGATGCCCATGATCCCCGGGTCTGCAACGCCATTCCGCTTTATGGATTTGACAGTTTCAATCCTCCGTATCAGTTCATCCGCGGGCTGATCCGCGCGGTGCCAGATCTGAAAATCGACAAGGACCACCTGATGGTTATAAGTCCCGACGAAGGCGCCATGGGACGGGCCGTCTATTTCGCAGGTGTGCTGGGTGTGGAGATGGGTATGTTCTACAAACGGAGAGATTACTCCAGAGTTGTAAACGGCAAGAATCCCATCGTCGCCCACGAATTTCTGGGAGACGATCTGCACGGTAAGGACGCCATCATTATAGACGACATGATCTCTTCCGGAGAGAGCATGCTTGATGTTGCCCGTCAAATCAAAAACCGCGGTGCGAAACGTGTATTTGTCTGCACCACTTTCGGTCTCTTTACCGATGGTCTGGAAAAATTCGACGATTATTATAAGAAGGGATATATTGACCGTGTGGTAACGACAAATCTGACCTACCGTCCGCCCGAACTGCTTTCCCGTCCATATTATGTGGAAGCCAATATGACCAAATTCCTGGCCGCTATCATAGACTGTATCAACCACGACACTTCCACAGAACATGTAAACGATCCTACCGAACGGATTCATGCTCTTCTGGAAAAAAGAGAAACAGCCATCCGGCTGCAGAATATTGACTAGATCGCAGAACAGGAAAAACCGCCTCTGCCGGACAGCAGAAGCGGTTTTTCCTATTCTTGCCTGTTTTTCGATATATCAGTAGTTCTCGCAGTGAATCTCAAAATAACTCTGCGGATGAGCGCAGGTAGGGCAGATCTCCGGCGCGGACGTGCCTACTACGATATGTCCGCAGTTGCGGCATTCCCATACTTTGACTTCGCTCTTGGCAAATACTTCTGCCATCTCCACATTGTGAAGCAGAGCACGGTAACGCTCTTCATGATGCTTCTCAATCGCCGCTACCAGGCGGAACTTCGCTGCCAACTCCGGGAAACCTTCTTCTTCAGCGGTCTTTGCAAAACCGTCGTACATGTCGGTCCATTCATAGTTCTCTCCCTCGGCTGCATGAAGCAGGTTCTCTGCGGTGTCGCCGATGCCGTTCATCTCCTTGAACCACATTTTTGCATGCTCTTTCTCATTGTCAGCAGTTTTCAGGAACAGAGCCGCAATCTGCTCATATCCTTCTTTTTTTGCCACAGACGCGAAATAGGTATATTTGTTGCGTGCCTGAGACTCTCCCGCGAAAGCTGCCTCCAGGTTCTTTTCTGTCTGGGTTCCTGCATATTTACTCATAATTTTTTCCTCTCTTTCTTTTTGTTTTTCATTGCATGGTATCATTCTCAACAATTTCTTTGCCGCATCTGCCGGAAAATCCTCAGAAGGAGGATTCGCCGCCAGTTTTTCCAAAAATTCGTGCGTATTCGCACTCTGGGGCAGCATATAGCCGGATTCACGCAGCAAATCCTCGTTTACCAGCCGCACGGATTTGGCCACCGCAGTCATCAGACGGTACATTCCGTCTTTTTCTGTCTTTTCCGCCAGCTGCCGGGCAATCTTTTCCTGTTTCGCCTTATTTTTTGCCAGCGCGCCAGAAACCTCCAGCACCATACCGTCTTTTCTCTGCTGAGGCGGATACTCCACGGGAACCATAGATATGGCCGCGCTGGGACAGGCATCGGCACACATGCCGCATCCGATACATTTGTTCACATCGATCACGCTGTCCTCGGTATCCGTCGCGCCCACCGGACAAACATAGAGACAGAGACAGTCTTTCGTACACAAACGAAGATTTCTCACCGCAATCTTTTTCATGCAGAATCCCTCCCTTCGATCTTTTCAAACTTCCAGTCAGGGACTTTGCAGACAGGACAGATTTCCGGCGGTTCGTCACCTGTGTAGACAAATCCGCACACTGAACAAACCCATACCTGTGTGCCCGCAAGAAACGCTTCCCCTTCCTGCCGGTATTGGGCGATCAGGGAATCAAGCATGTTCGTCACTTTTTCACCCCAGACGCAGATCCTGCCGGTACCGCGGTCTCCCGCGGCATCCGCCGCTGTTCTCACAGACGGATATCCGTTCCGCAGATCATCCCGGAACAACGCGGCAAGTTGTTCTATGTCCGCATCTGGTACTGCCGGATTGACCGAAGTAAAATAATCCGCGATCTGACGAAACAGCTCCGCTTCTTCCGCTCTGTACTGCTTCTCGCATCCTCTCGCCAGATTGGAGCACAGGGCTGCAAGTTCCCCCGCAGACATTTTCATAAATTCCTCTTCCAAAGCCGGCGGCGCTGCCGGGGCACGGGAAAGCTTCGCTTCTTCTTTCGGCTTCTGAGGTGCAAAAGCAGACTTCGCTGCTTTGCATACGGGACATTTCCATGATTCCGGCAAGTCGGCAAAAAGCGTTTTTTCCCGTTCCTCATCATAAATATATCCGCATACCGAACAGATATACTTCATTATATGTTTCTCCTTTCTTCTGTATTTTATCTATCCTGTCGCCGTGCTGCTGTTGACGGCATATAGATCCTATGTTTTTTCTTTTTCTCTGCACTCCGGACATATGTAATACACTTTCAAATCATAAAAGAGAAAGTTCCCGCCCATCTGGCTTTCCAACATGTCCGTCAGATCGCGGAACTGCACATCCAGCAGTTTCCCGCACCTTCTGCATACGATATGGTCATGTTTCACCGCACGGTCATACCGGTCCGGACTTCCTTCCACCGTAATCTTACGGATCATCCCCGCCTCGTTCAGCTTGTTCAGATTATTATATATAGTTGCAAGAGATACGGACGGATATATTTTTTTCACTTCGCTGAATACTTGTTCTGCTGTCATGTGTTCCGCAGATTTTGTAATCAGCCGGTATATTTCTTTTTCATATTTCGTCATATACATCTCTCATTTTTAGAATTATTATAAAAATATTATAATAATTCTTACTGATTTTGTCAATAGAAAAAGAGCCGAAAAGCAAAACTTTTCAAGCTCTCTGTCTTCCGGCGGCTCAGTCGATTCTGGCCACCCTGTATGCTCCGCATCGCCCCACAGTCTCTGTCAGCCGGGCATCGTCCATATCTTTCTCCAGAAATACTTCGGCGAATTCCTCCCGGAACGTCACGCCCGAAACTCCGTCCAGGGTTTCAAGCGCGCTTCTGATTTTTTCACGGCATCCGTCACAGGATATACCTGATAGCAGGGACATGCCCCCGAGTCCGGATCCATACAGTACTTTTTCTGCAGTTCCGGATACAGTTTTTTGTCAATTACGGTTACTTTTACTTTGTGCTGCATATTCGCGTTCCTCCGTTCCAGTCTTGAAAATTATTAAATATGGCGGTACAATTTCATTACCATATATCTGCCCGTGAGGTGATACCATGTTGAAGCCGCGCTACTTTTTCGCTGACGATTTCAGACAGTTCCACGATTATTTTTTATCCATGCCCCATATAGAACGGTCTTTTCACAAAGGAGATTCAAATCTTATGAAATTTCAAACCGCAGAGCATACCGGAGGGACGATACGTCCTGCTCAAAAAGATGATCTTTCCGTCATTGCCCGGATCTGGCTGGAAGCCAACATCCAGGCTCATTCTTTCATTCCCTCCTCTTATTGGCAGGACCATCTCCCCATGGTCGAGGAACTGCTCCCTCAGGCAGAGGTCTTTGTCTATGAAACCCTGGAGGGAATACAGGGATTTCTGGGAATGAACGGAGATTATATCGAAGGGATTTTCATCCGGCAGGAAGCCCGGTCCCGGGGAATAGGAAAAACTCTGATCAACTGCGCGAAAAGCCAGAAGCATAAACTCAGATTATCCGTATACCGCAACAACACAGGAGCTGTAAAATTTTATCAACGGGAAGGATTTCAGATTGAAAAGGAAGGCATCGACCCGGATACGGGCCAGGCAGAATATTCTATGATCTGGAAATTCTAAAAACCAGGCAAAATACACAGGGCGGAAAACTTCCGCCCTGTCTTCACGGCTCTCTGTCAAAAATTCTCTGCCAAATCAGATATCACACTTTGAAAGCGCAGCCTCATCAGCCACCAGCGTCACATCCGGATGCATCTGAAGAATCGATGCCGGAACCTGCGGTGTTACAGGACCGAAAAACGCTGCCTTTACAATCTCTGCTTTATCCTCTCCGCTGACTACAATCAGGATTTTCTTCGCCATCATAATAGTCTTGATCCCCATGGTATAAGCCTGTTTCGGCACGTCATCAATGGAATCAAAGAAACGTTTGTTGGCTTCGATCGTGCGCTGCTGCAGATCCACACAGTGCGTTACCGTCTCGAATGCCTCCTCCGGCTCATTAAATCCGATATGGCCATTATGGCCCAGTCCGAGAAGCTGCAGGTCCACGCCGCCCAGAGACTGGATCAACGCCTCATATCTGGAACATTCTTTCTCCGAATCCGGCTCCATACCATTGGGCAGATGTGTCCGTTCCGGATTAATATTAACGTAATCAAACAGATTATTGTGCATAAAATAATAGTAGCTTTGATCGTTTTCTCTGGGAAGCCCCTTGTACTCATCCAGATTCACGGTAGTTACGTCGCCGAAGTCCAGATCCCCTTTATCATACCATTCGATCAGCTGTTTGTAAGTACCGATGGGCGTAGAACCTGTCGCCAGTCCCAATACACAATCTGGCTTCATAATAATCTGCGCCGAGATGATGTTGGCCGCTTTGCGGCTCATGTCCTGATAGTCTTTCGCTTTGATAATCTTCATTTCCCTATCCTCTTGGTTTCTAAAAATTTTTCTGTCTATATTATAAATTGTACAATGACTTTTGTCCAGTCATTTCCAAAGCACAGTCCATCTCATGCCATTCCACTCCTCCCCAGGAAGAAGCGGACACTCCCAAGTCGCGAAATCCCATTTTTTCATACATTTTCACCTTTGATTCCAGACAGGTAAGCAGCAGTCCTTCTCTGCCCTTTTCCCGCTCCCTGGCAACATAACGGCGCACCAGTTCTCCCGCCAGTCCCTGTCCCCGGTATTCCGGAAGCACATCCAGTCCCAGAAGCATAACCCTCTTTCCTTCCGGATCGTACAGATCTGCATCTGTAAAAAACTCGTCCCTGAAAACAGCCTCATCCGTAGAAAGACCATTCAGGAATCCTGCCAGTTTTCCGGTTCTGCGGTCCACTGCCACCAAGAATAATTCCGGAGCTTTCGCCGCGCGCTGCATCATCATTTTCTCCGAACACGCCTCATTTGGCGGAAAACAGATTCTTTCGATCTCTGCTGCCTGCTTTGCTTCCCCCGGTAAAATCTCCCGGAATTCGAACTGACGGCAAAGCTCTTCCCGCGAAGCCGGCCCCTTTCCGGTAAGCATCAAGAAAGCAGCCAGATTTCCCCTTTTCCCATGGGTGGCACGATGGGAAAACAAAAGATCCGGATTGCAGCAGGTACACACATTCGTCACTTCCAGATGTTCCGGAAGAATACCGGCTTCCAGCAGCACCTGTTCATTGGCTCTCCATAAATCCAGCTGGTATTTTCCGTTTTCTTTCCGGTAGAGCATCCTTTCATCCGCCGCACCGCCAAATTCCTCCATGAACGCCTGCGCCACATCTTCACTGACCTCATAACAGTCCTGGCAGATAGAAGGTCCGATGGCCGCTCGCACATCCTCAGGCCTGGTTCCGAAGGCAGCGCTCATCTTTTCCAGAGTAACCGCCCCAATCCGCTTTACCGTTCCTTTCCATCCCGAATGAGACAAGCCGATGGCGCGATGCACCGGATCCACAAAATAGAGCGGTACGCAATCCGCGTAAAAGGTAGTCAACACCAGTCCCGGCACATCTGTGACCATGCCGTCCACATCCTGATAGTCCAGCGGTTTCGTATACCCTTTCCCCCTGTCTGCCTCTGTCATCAGACGCACATGATCTGTATGCGTCTGATCAGAAAGCACCAGATTTTCCGGAATAAAGCCGATCGCGCGTCCCATCCTGCGAAAATTTTCACGTACATTCTCTTCTCGGTCCCCTCTGGTAAAACTCAGGTTCATAGACGCCAGATATCCTTCGCTGACTCCTCCCAGACGAGTAGAAAAGCCATGGCGTACCAGACCGGTTTCCTCCAGATTTTTAAATATAAAATACGGGACGCCGCCGTCCTCTCTCAGTTCCATGCGGCTGTCCCTTTCCTTTTTCTTCATATTCCAAACGCGTCCTTTATATGTTCTGTGCTATTTCCCAACACACTGACCACATCGAAGCGGCACGGCTGATCCTGGGAAATCTTTCGTTCCATACAATAGTACATCGCCGTCCGGACAATCTTCCTCTGTTTTCTCGCATCCACGGCTTCCGCCGGATGCCCTGCATGCTGGTCTCTCCGGTACTTAACTTCCACAAAGACCAGATAACTGCCGTCCATAGCGACCAGGTCGATCTCTCCCTCTCTGCACCGGTAATTTTTCTCAAGGATCCGCATTCCCTGCTTTTCCAGCCAGGAGGCTGCTTTCTCCTCATATTCCGCTCCAGTCTTCCGCTTATTCTGCATCCTCCGGAGCCTCCTTCACAAAATTGCGGATGAAGGTCCTGCGGTGAATCTCGCAGGGCCCCAGTTTTTTTATGGCGGCAATATGCGCTGTCGAACCATAGCCTTTGTTGGAAGCAAATCCATAACCCGGATACTTTGCGTCCATCGCTTCCATCATCCGGTCCCTGGTCACCTTCGCGATCACGCTTGCTGCCGCTATGGACAGGCTTTTGGCGTCTCCCTTGATAATCGGTACCTGTCTCTGGGAAAGCCCCGGGATCGTGACTGCGTCATTCAGGAGCACATCCGGTTTCACAGTCAGCTGTCCCACTGCCTGTCGCATGGCCTCATAGGTGGCCTGCAGAATATTGATCTCGTCAATCCGCTCATGACTTGCCACCCCGACGCCTACTGACACTGCTTTTTCCATGATCTCATCATAGAGCAGTTCTCTGCGCCTGGCTGTCAGCTTCTTGGAATCGTTCAGATACAGGATCTTGCAATCCGAAGGCAGGATCACCGCGCCTGCCACTACCGGACCTGCCAGCGGGCCTCTGCCAGCCTCATCGATCCCACAGATAGCGCCGCAGTTTCCATATTCTCGTTCATATTCCAGCATCCCCTCCAGACGCAGAAACTCCAGACGCAGCTTCTCCTGTCTTTTCAGGGCTTGTTCTTCTTTCTTTGTCATCACTGATGTTTCAACACTCCAAATTTATCCAGCGGCCAGATCCGAAGCCATGCGCGTCCGATGATCTCATCCCGGTGGATAACGCCCACACTGGGATCCCGGCTGTCTGTACTGTCATTCCGATTATCGCCCAGGACAAAATATTCGTCTTCCCCCAATACGATCGGCTCCGCCGCCAGCCCGGAATCCTTGATCACTTCTCTTCCATATGACTCCTGAAGTATTTCTCCGTCTATATAAATATCTCCGTCTGTAATCTGCACTGTCTCGCCGGGGAGCCCGATAATCCTTTTTATATAGTAAACATGATCCTCATACCGGAAAGGGAAGACAATGATGTCAAAGCGCTGCGGATCCGAGAAACGATAGGTGATTTTATCCACGATCAGATTATCCCCGTCGCTCAGCGTATTTTCCATAGAACTGCCGCTCACGTAGGTTCTCTGCCCTACAAAATGGATAATCAGGAAGGTGGCGCCGACCACCACCGCCACATAGATCAGGAAACTGAGTATTTCATGAAGTACTCCCCTCTCCTTTTCTTCAAAATCCTCCACGTAGCTTTTTCTTTTGCTCATGTCATCATCTCTCCTCTGTTCCTTTTCCGTCAGGCGGGAATTCCAGCGTAATGCGGCCAAGACGTCCGGCCCGGAAATCGTCCAGCAGGAAAGAAGCTGCTTTATTAAGATCCGGTTCTCCGCCCTTTGACAGACAACCTCTGGCCTCCGCAATCTTTCCCAGAATCATCCATGAAGGTACGTCGGCCGGAAAATCTGATTTATAACGCTCTTTTAACGCACCCGGGAAATGCTGCTGCACAAAAACAGCCAGCTCCGACGCCAGTTCTTCCAGATTCAGGATCTCGTCGTTGACAGATCCAAGCATGGCAAGGCGTACTCCTACCTGAGGGTCGTCAAATTTGGGCCAGAGGATACCCGGTGTATCCAGAAGCTCTACCTGCTTATTCAATCGAATCCACTGAGCGCCTTTCGTCACTCCCGGTTTGTTTCCCGTTTTGGCGCAGGCTCTTCCTGCGAAACTATTGATGAATGTGGATTTCCCCACATTCGGAATCCCTACCACCATGGCCCGGACCGGCCGGTTCAGGATGCCTTTCTTCCGGTCTCTCTCTATCTTCTCCCGGCAGGCTTCCTGAACAGCTGCCTGAACGCTTTTCATCCCGGATTTACTCCTGGAATCCAGTTTCACAACAAAATACCCCTGTTCACGGAACCATCCCATCCATGCCTCATTGTTTTTTTCGTCCGCCAGATCCGACTTGTTCAGCAGAATCAGGCGTGACTTTCCCTTGCCAAGCTCGTCGATGTCGGGATTCCGGCTGGACAGAGGCGCACGTGCATCCACCAGTTCGATGATCAGATCAATCAGCTTGATATTCTCCTGCATCATCCTTCTGGCTTTCGTCATATGCCCCGGATACCACTGTATCTCCATATTACTCTCCTTATCTCAGGGAATCAACCCGAATCTTTCCCACGGGGACCAGATAAACCATGCCTTTCCGTAGATATCCTGTCTTTTTACATTGCCGATATCCGCATTCCGGCTGTCTTCGCTGGCATTCCGGTTGTCTCCCAGCACAAAATATTCATCCGATCCCAATGTAATCTCTTCCTCAGCCAGGCCGGCATAATCCATCTGCTCGCTTCCGATGCCGGTTTCATACAGTTCTCCGTTTACATATACAAATCCTTCGATGATCTGAACCGTATCTCCGGGAACCGCGACCACCCTTCGCATATAATAATGAGAATTCACATTGCCATTGGGACGGAAAACCACCACGTCCCCCTGTCTGGGACCTGTGAGGGTATAACTGAAACGATTGACAAACACCTGATCGCCGCTGCCGATGGTAGGCTCCATGGCCTGTCCTACACAACTTAACGTAGTCATAAAGTAGAACACCAGTACACAACCGATCACAAACGCCAAAATGCACTCTCCCACCCAGAAAAGGACACTCCGTATGGTAGAGGTCTGAATGACTCGTCTCTTTCTGTGAAAATTTAAACCTTTTCTCCTAGACATGCAAAATCCGCCCTAAATCAAAACAAGGGACATGATACTTTCGTATATGTCCCTCTCAGTAACTATTTTACCAGCTCTTTTACCTTTGCTGCTTTACCTACGCGGTCTCTTAAGTAGTTCAGTTTCGCGCGTCTTACTTTACCGCGGCGAACCACTTCTACTTTCTCCACATTCGGAGAATGCAGCGGCCAGGTCTTCTCCACTCCGATTCCGTTGGAATTCTTTCTTACCGTGAAGGTCTCTCTGCTGCTTCCGCCCTGTTTCTTCAGAACAGTTCCTTCAAATACCTGGATTCTCTCACGGTTTCCCTCTTTGATCTTTGCGTAGACCTTAACCGTATCTCCTACGTTAAAGCTCGGCACTTCCGCTTTCAGCTGAGCTGCCTCAATATTCTTGATAATATCGTTCATTGTGCTCCTCCTTCAATATTGGATGTTCTTAATACGGCCAGCGTAACAGAGGACCATCTCTTTTTCTCACAACGCGTTATATTTTATCATACCTCTTCCAGCTTTGCAAGGAATTTTTTATCTTCCTTTGTCAGACTGGCATGTTCCAGAAGATCCGGCCTTCGCTCTTTCGTGCGGATCAGGGACTGCTCCCTTCTCCATTTTTCCACGTTCGCATGATGGCCGGACAGCAGGATTGCCGGAACTTTCTTCCCTCTCCATTCCTCAGGACGGCTGTACTGGGGATACTCCAGCAGATTGTCATGAAAAGAGTCAAACTCCGCCGACTCCCCATTATGCAGCACTCCGTCCAGAAGACGGGATATGGCGTCCATAATCACCAGTGCGGGAAGTTCGCCTCCGGTCAGCACATAGTCTCCGATGGAAACTTCATCCGTCACGATCTCTTCCAGCACCCGCTCATCGATGCCCTCATAATGTCCGCAAAGAAAAACCAGCTCTTCTTCTCTGGAAAACTCTTCCGCCATACGCTGATTGAAGACCTTTCCCTGGGGCGTCATATAGAGCACCCTCGGTTTTTTCTCTGAAGAGAGACCGGATACTACAGACTCGTATGCACGGCAGACCGGTTCCGCCTGCATAACCATGCCGGCTCCTCCCCCATAGGGATAGTCGTCCACCCGGTTATGCTTATTCACAGAAAAATCCCGGATATTTACCGCATTTACGGACAGGAGTCCTTTCTCTACAGCTCTGCCGGTGATGCTTGTCTGAAATCCGTCCCGGATCATATCCGGAAACAGCGTCAACACATGAAACCTCATAGATCCAGCAGTCCCTCCAGCACGTGCACGCGCATACGCTTTTCTTCCACATCCACCTCCAGGATGCAGTCCCGGATCGCAGGAAGCAGTATTTCCTTCTCCTGAGAAGTTTTCACCACATAGACGTCATTGGCGCCGGTCTGAATCACGTCAGTCAGAATTCCCAGCCTTTCTCCGGCATCCGTCACTACCTCCATATCGATCAGATCAGCGATGAAATTTTCATTTTCTTCCAGCGGAACGGCGTCTTCCCTGGGAATCAGAAGATCCGTACCTTTATATTTCTCTACATCGTTGATATTATCCAGGCCTCTGAATTTCAGGATTACCTGGTTCTTGAAAAACTTGACCCCCTGGATTTCAAGCGTCCGCTGTCCGCCTTTCGCATCCAGAATCACCTTTTTCAATTCCCTGAAACGCTCCGGATCATCCGTTGTGGGATACACCTTTACCTCCCCGCGGATTCCATGGGTCGAAGAGATTACGCCTACTCTCAAATACTGTTCCATGTGTATTCTCCCAGTCTGCCGTATCTTACTGCAGAATCTCTACTACTACTTTTTTCTCGTCTCCGGACGCTGCCGCTTTCACCAGAGAACGGATGGCCTTTGCGATCCGCCCCTGTTTGCCGATCACTTTGCCCATATCGCTGGAAGCCACTCTGAGTTCGATCACAGTGGCTTTCTCTGTCTCTTTTTCGGTTACGACGACTTCCTCCGGATGATCTACCAGCGCTTTCGCAAGCACTTCTACCAGTTCTCTCATCCTTTCACCTCCAAAGGCTTTTCCGGAAGCTGCTTATTTGGTGATACCTGCAAGTTTGAACAGTTTTCCTACAGTCTCCGTCGGCTGCGCTCCGTTTGCAAGCCATTTCTTTGCTGCCTCTTCATCGATATTAAATACGCTCGGATCCTGATTCGGATCGTAGGTTCCGATCTCCTCGATAAATCTTCCGTCACGCGGAGATCTGGAATCTGCCACGATTACTCTGTAAAAAGGAGCCTTCTTCTGACCCATTCTTCTCAATCTGATTTTTACTGCCATTGTTCTTTACCTCCGTAAATGAAATAATAATTTGATTTTATTTATATTGTAAAAGAAACGCTTAAAACGGCAATTTGCCGAACATTCCTCTTTTACCTCTTCTTCCACCCATCATGCCGGGCAGCTGCTTCATCATCTTGCGGCTCTGTTCGAACTGCTTCACCAGACGGTTGACCTCGCTGATATCTACGCCTGCACCCTTGGCAATCCGCCGTTTTCTGGACGGGTTTAAAATATCCGGATTCTGGCGTTCTTTCTTCGTCATGGAAAGGATGATCGCTTCGATCCGCGCCATCTTCTTCTCATCCATGGCGTCTTCGATCTGTTTCATCTGGGCTCCGCCCATACCCGGCATCATAGAAAGCAGGCTGCTGATACCGCCCATCTTCTTCATCTGGTTCATGCTTTCCAGATAATCTTCAAAATCAAACTGGTTCTTTTTCAGCTTCTGAACCATCTGTTTGGATTTTTCTTCGTCGATATTTTCCTGTGCTTTCTCGATCATGGTGAGAATATCGCCCATGCCCAGGATACGGGACGCCATACGGTCCGGATGAAACTGCTCCAGATCCGACAGCTTCTCGCCCATACCCACGTACAGGATCGGCTTGCCCGTCACCGCACGGATGGAAAGCGCTGCGCCGCCTCTGGTATCGCCGTCCAGCTTGGTCAGGATCACTCCGTCTATACCGACTTTTTCAGAGAAGGCAGAAGCCACATTGACCGCATCCTGACCGGTCATGGAATCTACTACCAGGACCGTCTCCGTCACGTCTACGTTTTCCTTGATTTCGATCAGCTCGTTCATCATATCTTCATCGATATGAAGCCGTCCTGCCGTATCCAGAATCACCACGCTCATGCCGTTGGATCTCGCATGCTCCACGGCAGCTTTCGCGATATTGACCGGCTTGTGCTGATCTCCCATGGAAAAGACTTCCACGCCCTGCTTCTCGCCGTTGACCTGAAGCTGCTTGATCGCTGCCGGACGGTACACATCGCAGGCTGCCAGCAGGACCTTGCGTCCTTTGATCTTAAACTTCCCGGCCAGCTTCGCCGCAGTCGTCGTCTTACCTGCGCCCTGAAGACCGGTCATCATGATAACGGTAATCTCATTGGAGGGTTTCAGGCGGATCTCCTCCGCAGTCCCCATCAGCCGGATCATCTCTTCATGAACGATCTTGATCACCGTCTGTCCCGGAGTCAGGCTTTCCAGTACATCCGTGCCCACCGCGCGCTCCTCCACGGCCTTGATGAACTGTTTCACCACCTTGAAGCTGACGTCAGCCTCAAGAAGAGCCAGCTTGACCTCTTTCAGGGCGGCTTTCACATCCGCCTCCGTCAACCTGCCTTTGCCCCTCAGGTTCTTAAATACGTTCTGTAATTTTTCCGATAAACTGTCAAATGCCATCTAAAGCTCCTCCAGTATTCTGGCAGATATCTTCTCGATCTCCTCCATATCGGGATCTGATTCCCGCGTCTTCGCGATCTTCCTGATCTCTCCGACTTTTTCTTTGAGACTCACGAATTTCTCCACCAGATGCAGCTTTTCTTCGTATCCGTTCAGCAGCCGGCTGCACCGTTTGACCATGTCGTGCACGCCCTGACGGCTGATACCCAGTTCGTCCGCGATCTCGCTCAGCGAATAGTCGTTCAGCACCACATCTTCATAGACTCTTTTCTGATGCTCGGTCAGCAGTTCGCCATAGAAATCATACAAAAGCGTCTGCTCCAGTATCTTCTCCATCGCTATCACCCTGGTTATATTACACGAAAGGGGGAACGGTGTCAAGTATTTTTTCTTTACAAACATGTGTTCGTCTTATAAATTGTTCCGTCGACGCCTAAAAATCAAGGATTCCGCTTGCACCCCGCCGCCAGATGTGCTATATTGATAATAGAAAAGGGGAAAACAACCGCCCACAAGGGGTTGACCTCTTACGAAATGGTTATAGAATTACCACCCTGCTACTGGTCAAAGTTTTGGGGTGGTTTTTCTATGCTTAAAACACTACTTGATAAACGTAAATACGAATGTCAGCAATGCCAGGATGAACATTCCAAAAGCCATAAGGTCTTTAAAATCAAAATGTTTCATCAGCACCACCCCCATTCTATGTAAGAATAGAGGTCAGCCACCCTGCAACACGGTTGTTTTCCTTGCTCTTATTCTACCATGCCGCCTCTGTACCTGCAATCAGATATTCTGTTTTCACGGTTCATAACGAGCAAAACTCGCGTTTGTTTTCTCTACCCTATAATTATACCCTTGAGACAGCATTGAATTTGACAACAAGAGAAAAGCCGCTGACGGCCTGATTATTTCAATCAGCACAACCAACGACCACGTTCAAGTAGAGCGGGAAATCTGAACACTCTTGATTTCGCCACTCTACTTACTTTCAAAGATCAGTATTATTCCTCCGCAGCTTTCGCTTCTTCCAGACTGAAACGGATAAATTTCCTATGATCCGGGAGAAACTCATTGCTCTCCCCTGTATAAATCTTCGGTCTGCACAGTCGAAGCGCCTCCGTCCCTTTCCCGAAACTCCGGATCAACATATGTTCACCCAGAAAATCATTTATGATATCACTATTCAGTTTCATGGGACCACTTCTCCTTCCCTGCAAACTAAACGGTTTTTTCATATTCTCAATAATACTTTACGACGGAAGTTGTTCTCTGTCAATTCATATATTTTATATGGTTTTTCTCATGGTTTTTTGTACAAAAATGTCAATATTCCCACTGACAGCTGATAAAATATATAAATAGGGCTAGCCGCAGCGCCGGCATTTTGATACAATCCCATCTTTGACAGTTTAGAAAAGAAAAAAATGGCTATACCCTAGATTTAAT
>ERZ1643249.136-NODE-136-length-97336-cov-64.449677_pt1 | contig 97336 bp, 82 predicted proteins | sample MGYA00579263_ERZ1643249 | MGnify/ENA primary metagenome ERZ1643249 (study PRJEB29033, sample SAMEA4952264) | chicken gut metagenome | biome: Broiler Chicken; feature: Gastrointestinal Tract; material: Caecum | place: Ireland | collected 2018 | study: Broiler...
CGGCGAGTTTCTGCATGGCAATGCCGAATTTTTCAACCTTATCGGTATCCCTTCCCGAAGAAGTACCGCAGGCGATGAGCGTGCCCGCAAGAGAGATGCCGGGAATGGTGATGACGACTTCTTTATTCTTTGCAAGAAGTTCCAACGTATAGGCGCCCTTATTGAGTGAAAACACAACTTTTCCGGGATTGGTCGAAGCATACGTCCAGAAAGCGATCGTTGCCATATTCGTTTTCCCGTTCGGTTTTTTGGTGCAGATAAAGGTCATGGGGTTTGGCGAAGTAAAAACGGGTGCCTGCGCGATTTTGATTTCTTTCATAGCGACATCTCCTGAAATTATATTTCGTACCATATGGTACAATTATATAATACCATATAGAACTAATTCCGTCAAGAAAAATTATAGGTAAGACGATAATAAATTCCGATATTTTAACCGTTTGGCACCATGGCGTGTGCTTGGCATAGACAAGTGCGCCGCGCTGACGCGCGCCGCAGCCAAGCACACGCCACGAAAAAGACAACAAGAACAACACGAAAAACCAAATAGAAAGCGCGGCGGCGCGGAGCCGTCCCCGCTGAACCGCTTGGGATCGGCTGCCGCGTTCTGAATGCGGGCGTGAGCGGCGACAATTCGCGCGATCTTTTGGCGCGGTGGGAAAAGGACGTGGACGCAAAACAGCCCACCGTCGTCTTTTGCCTTGTCGGCGCCAACGACGTCTGGCGGCATTTCGACCGTCTGGATCCCGAAAAGCCGCTCGTGACCGAAGAGGAATACGAGCGCAATCTGACTCAGATCTGCAAAAAGGCGGAGCGGTACGAGCGCTTTGTTTTCATCGCGCCCTATTTCATGGAGCGGAACCGCTCGGATGAAATGCGCCTTCTGACGGAGCGCTATGCCGCGATCATGCACAAGGTGGCACAGAAATTCGGCTTGCCCGTGCTCGACGCGCAGAAGGAGTTCGACGCCTACATGGAGCACCGCTCGGGGATGAGCATTTCGTGGGACAGGGTGCATCCCGGGGCGATCGGCTCCATGCTGCTCGCGCGGATGATCTTGAACGCGTGCACGCGGAAGGGCGGCCTGCAATAGGGCGGAACGGGCTCTCTCGGGGCGCTTTCCTGCTCTCCCGCCCCAAATTCTACCTATATTCGACAACCTTCTAAGCGTGGTGGTTGACTTTTCCGCCCGCCTTCTCTATACTGAAAGCGAAAAGGGAGGGAAACCATGACGGCATTCGGAAACTTTTTATACGCGCTCCGCAAGGAGAAGGGCATGACGCAGCAGGAGCTTGCAGAAAAGCTCAACATCACCAACAAGGCGGTGAGCAAGTGGGAGACGGGCGAAGCCTTCCCCGAAACGTCGCAGCTTGTGCCTCTTGCAAATATCTTCGGCGTCTCGGTCGACGAACTTCTCCGCGGAGAACGTATCGCCGAAAAAAGCACGGAGGAGGGGAGCGTTTATCCCGCAGCCCCCGTTTCAGCACCCGCCTCGCCCGCGGCGGAGGGGGCAAAGGCAAAGAGGCAGCTTTCCAAGAAAGCACAGCTCATCTTATGCGCCGCCGCGGCGGTCATCGTGGTGCTGCTTGCCGTACTCATCCCCGTCGTCTCCTGCGCGAACAATATCTTCCGCGCGGGGAAGGTGGATAAGATCGCCCTCGGCGACGATACTTCCCGCGTGGAGCAGCTCTTGGGTCAGCCCGACGACAACTACGGTTCTTATTATTACTTCGATAAAAATTATGACAAGCTCATGAAAGAGCTCGAAGAATGGGTGGAGGGGGCGAGCGACCCTTACGCCGCGCTCGAAAGCTTCAAGCGGAACTCCACGCGGACGTTTTGCTATATCCATGTGGCGTTCTCGGTAGGGAAGGTCATTCAGGTGTGGCTCGATACCTCCGTCACGGCGGCAGGCTCGGGGGAGAAGGAGCTCAAAGAAGTGCAGCTCGTCGATTGGTCGCTCATGGATACGGAGATACAGTACCGGGCATATTATACCGACGGCAGCTATTTCCTCGGCAGCGCCGATGCGGACTTTTCGCACACGGATGAAGGTGACGGCGTGGTGGTCACCATCTCCTGGACGGACAAATATGGCAATGCATGCTCTGTCTCGCTCGACGAGATATAAGACGCATTCTTTCAAATGAACAACAAGGACCCCGAGACGGCAAAAATGCCATCTCGGGGTCTTGTCTTTGATAAAAAAGCGGCTGCCGAACGGCTGCCGCAGGGGATAAGGTCACATATCCAAAAAATGTGCAGGGGTACAGGCAAGAGGACGTTTGAGATCTGCTTCCAGCAGGCCTTTGTCGCCCGTGAGAATGACGTCCGCTTTGGCATGGATCGCGGCGCGGAGAATGGGTCGGTCGTTTACGTCGCGCACTTGTTCTTCGGAAGCATAGGCGGCTTCGGGAACGGGTACGACTTCCAGCATCAGCATGGACACGGCAAGGAAGGATTCGAGCGCCTGAATTTTATGCGGGAGTTTCCGGTTAAATGTTCTTCGCAGTTCTTCTATGTTTTGTCGGCAGATGATGCCGGTGTTCGGCGGCGTGACCGCTTTGACGTATGCCTGAAAGGGCGTGCCGTTCGGGTTGAGTGCAGCCGAAAAGAGGACGTTGGTGTCAATCAATACCCTCATCGGAAGCACCCTCGTCCCGGATCTCTTTTATGAGTTTGTCCGCGTCCTCGTCGGAAGTTATGCCGATCTTTTGCGCTTCGCCGCGAAGTTCCTTTTGCAGCATCTGCATGGCAAACACGGCGGCGTTCACGAGCCGCACATTGTTCCCGTCAACGACGAAGGAAACGCGGTCGCCCTCGCCGACGCCGAGCACTTTGCGCACATCGGCGGGAATGGTGACCTGCCCCTTTGCCATCACTTTGGCGCTGTCGATAAAAGCGGTAGAGCCTTGCATGATTTTCACCTCCATTGCAGGAATAGTAGGGAATATCCTACCATCTATATTATACGCAGAAAGAGGGGAAAAGTCAATAGGTCAAAGAAAAAATATAGGAGCTAAAACATGAAAAACAAAGAAAAACCTGAAATTCCGATCCCGAAAGGTTTTCTATAGACAAACCCTCTGCAAGATAGATCATATCTTGCAGAGGGTTGCCGTTGCAGCCTTTTCGTGCAACAAAGATGGCGCGGTGAGAGGGATTCAGCCGACACCCCTAAAGGGGTCCCCTCGGCTGAGCGTCGTCGCTTCGCGCCCACTTCGGGCTGCACCCTCGTGCGTCACGGCTGCGGGATGTTTCCGCAAGCGGGCATCCCTTGCTCGTGGCGGGCGCGTGAACCGACAGCCGAGAAAGCTTTGCCGCATTCCAAAACGTTTCGGCGGCTGTGGTTCAAACCCTCACAACAACAAAGACCCCGAGACGGCAAAAATGCCATCTCGGGGTCTTGGCGCGGTGAGAGGGATCTGCGCCTTTGGCGGCGCGCCCCGGTGAACAGCCCACCGGGCTGTTCAGTTTGCGCCCATCCGATATGTTTCCTAACAATTCGCGCGCAAACCGCTCGCTCGCACTCGCGCCTCCACCCTCAAATCCCTCTCAAAAACGGTACAACGGAAAAGGGAGCTGACGAAAGTCAACTCCCTTTTCCATGGCGCCGATTGGGTGACTTTGTACGAACTCAAAGGGAAGGAAGAGGCAGATCGGGAACATTCCCCGACCTGCTTTTCTATATCTTCGACATACGATTTTGAAAAACGTTCCGTTGAAAATCTCTCTTGGAAGTTGTATGTAATGACCATGTGGTCGCCGTACCAGATAACTTCCCGCACAAAGGTATTCACGAGCAGTTTGCGAACCTTGATGTCGTCGGGATCCTCAAAGACTTTGGAGAGCAGGAACTTCTCCACTTCCTCGACGGATAAGTGAGCGTATGATTTCTGCTTTGCCTTATTGATCTCGATCTCCAATTCGTTGAGCTCTGCCTGTAAGCCGTTGAGCCTGTCCTTCGTAAAATCTGTGATGATGCCTTGTTCGATGGCTTTTACGATATTGTCTGCCGCCTTTTTGGCATCATCACGCTTTTGCAGTAGGATCTGCAAACCAGAATCGTCCTGCATCATCTTTTCGTGTACCTTGACGACGGTCTCCGCGATCTGCGTGATGATGCTGTTCCTGCGCAGCATTTCAAGCGTTGCTTGGATGACGTAATCTTCCAGGATCTGCTTTTTCACGGCTTTGCAGTCGCAATCTTCCTGCTTGCGGCGTTTGGAGAGACAGGAATAGTAGTAATGAATTTCTCCCGTCTTGCTCGTGCCGCTCTCGCCGACCATCCTGTGCTTGCATTTTCCGCAGATGAGCTTTCCCGAAAGGATATAGTCGAACATTTCCTTCTTGCGCCCCGGCGCATTCTTGTTTTCTTCATTGATGGCGTTCACTTGCGTCCACAACTCCTTTGAAATGATTGCGGGGAAGACTTTTTCGTAATCTTCACCCTTGTGCGTAACGATACCCGTATAGCGTTTGTCATGCAAGACCTTATATACGAATTTGTGCGTGATGAACTTCCCGTTCTTGCGGCGGAAGTTCTTTTCTTTGAGTTCGTCAGCGATGGTTTGCGCTTTATAGCCCTGCGCGTACTTTCGGAATATCTCGCGGACGACTTCGGCTTCCGCCTCGTTGATATGATACTTCTTGTCCTTCAAGTCCCAGCCGAAAATATCTCTTCCGCCTGTGGCGTTGCCTTTGAGCCAGCTCTCCCGCAAGCCGCGGTTGACTTTCTGTTTCAAGTCCTCCGAAAAGTATTCGTTGAACCCTTCGATGACGGCAAGGAATAGTTTTCCTTCGGGTGTGTCGGGAATGTTCTCCATTGCGGAGACGAGTTCCACGCCGTTGTCCGTCAGCTTTTTACGGTTGACGACCGATTCGTACTTGTTGCGGGCGAACCTGTCTAATTTGTAGACGATGACCACGCTCCATTGCCGTCGCTTGCTGTCGCGCAGCATTTGCTGGAATGCCGCGCGGTTGTCGTTCATTCCCGTCGTCGCCCTGTCGATGTACTGATCGACGACGAGAAGATCGTTCTTTTCCGCGAACTGTTTACAAACGCGGACTTGTCCTTCGATAGACTGTTCGGTCTGACTGTCAGATGAATATCTGGCGTAAATGACTGCTGTTTTCAAAATTAGTTTTCCTCCTGAAATTTTTTGCTTATAGCATACACCTTTACGGCAGGGAAAAACAGGCACGGCGGATGTACTGTTTCCCGACAATACCCAAACGGAACCGATACAAAATCCCAACGGGAGCGGTACTTTTTCGGTGCTTCCGTACCTTTCGGCACACCCAAAAAACAGGGAGAGCCAGGCGCAGCCTGTCAAAGGTCTGCCCCCACGGGGACGCGCAGGAATTTTGTTGAAGGGAGCATTCTTCCTCTCATCCAAAATTGCTGCGCGCCTTTGACAGACAATGCCGCTCTCCCACCATCTCCAAGCCGAAAGGTACGAAAATGTCCCGGACAGGTAACAAAATACGCGGTTTGTTTCGGTTTTGGTGACCTAAGTTGCGGTTTTGTTGGGGTTTATTCACGGCAGCTTTTGTTGAAAAACGCGGGAGAATGTGGTAGAATGAAAGCACAAACAAGCCGAGGTTCGGCTTCATATCACGGAGGAATGTATTCTGACTGTGGGAAAAAACCAGCGGGAGTAGTCGGGCATAGACCCAAACCAAAGAATTGACGAAATATCCGGGTGACCGTGACTGTCAGGCAAGACGGACGAGAGATCGTCTGTACTTTGTCTGCGGTCACGGTCTTTTTTTGTTTCTCAAAAACTTTTCCTCCAAACCACGTACTTTACAAACTTTTTGTCCTTGTGATAGCAGAGAGTTTTTTCGGCGAGACCCCGAACTTTTTAGGATAAGTGTCCTTAGAGAAGTGAAGGGAAAGTTGCACGACGGGAGGAGAACTATGACATTAAACGAAATAAGGCAGCAATTAAAGACGTTACGCCTGTACTATACGAACAAGGCGCGTTTTTCCGCTGCCTTCGACGCCCTCCCGCATACGGTAAAAGAACTTGCCGAGAAGTATGCCGCCATCGTCGGTACCGCGCCGCTCGACCTTTACTACATCTACTACGAACTATATGTCAAGGGGCTGACGCAGGAGGCTACGGCGGAAGATCTTAATTACAGCACGGAATATATCAGGCAGAAAAATAAAAAGCTCTTGCTGTTTTTGCAGAGCAAGCTCAATGAACGGGAGGTGAGTTGATTGAAGGAGATCGAACTGAAAAACAATCCACTCGGGATCAAGATCTATGCCGTCGGAGAGCCGGACATCGACCACATGCCCGAGGAGGAATATAACTTGTTCGCGTCGTCTTTGGCGATGCGGATCAATGACTATATCACCAAGCAGAAGGAGGAAAATGATGCCGTATAGCCAAGTAAAAATCTATTCTGACGGGAGCCATTATATCGGCATCCCGTATGAGCCAAACCCGAGGGCAAAGAATCGTCGCCCTCGTTATGAGGAAGTCATTGAAGTTAAGGAGCCATCAGAAGAAGCCGCCGCGCCCGAAGAAAATATCGCTGTGACGGAGCAAACGTCACAAAATATTGATGACGTCCACGAAAAAAGCGCGCCGCCTGCCGTGAGACAGATGACGCGCAAAGAGCTGTTCGATGAATTGTATCAGCTGACATTCGGGATGAAGAAGCGGGAACAAAAATCGTATATCGTCAAGGAAATGCTGCCCTATTTCAAGGACGGCTCGTCTTGCCGCGCCTTCGTGGAGCAGAATTTTGAACGTAAGCACCGCAATATGATCTGCCGCAGAACGAGGCTTTGGAGAAAGATAAACCACCAGCGTTTCAATTATTTTGTAACTTTTACGTATGCCGATGACAAGATGACCGAGGAAGAATTTGCAAAAAAGCTACTCAATACCCTGTACCACTTTTCAAGCCGCAAGGGTTGGCTGTATATCGGCGCATGGGAGCGCGGCGGCGAAACAAATCGTTTGCACTTTCACGGGCTGTTCTATATCCCCGAAGGCACGCTTTCGGGAGAAATGGAGATCCTTCGCGACTTCGATACCCGCAAAAGGAGAATGCAGACGGTGCAGCAGAATACGTTTTTTGCCAAGAAGTTCGGACGCAATGCGTTCCGTCCTATTAACCATGTCTCGGAAATGCCGCAGGCGGTGCAATATCTCGTAAAATACATAGAGAAATCCGGCGGCAAGCTTATCTATTCCAGAGGGCTGTATCAATACTTTGTGACGGACATCATGGACGAGGATATCGTCTGCCCCTACGGCTTAGAGGACAGGAAAATACTCCTTTTCGACAGCTTCGGGTGTTGGATAGAGGGCGAATATATCGGGCAAGTAAGCCCCGAAGTGATAGCACAACTCCCGAAAGTTACATAGCGACTTACATAACGGTAAAAATCAAGGCGCGGCGCGACGGAATAAGCGGGCGGTTCGCCAAGCGGGTCAGCGGCGAACGCCCGCGCCGTCGCCTCGTCGCCGTAAACTTCGCTGTTTAGGCGGCTTGCCGCGGCAACCCGCCCGTTTTGCTCCGTTACGTCTCCTTTTCCCAAAAAGTTCTGCGATACTTTTTGGGAGCCCTGTTTTTGGTTCCGTTTGCCCGCTCTGTTCATTCGGGCGTGCGCTTGGCTTCGGCGCCCGAGGCGCGAAGCGCCGAGGGTGACGGGGCGGCGTCAGCCGCACCGTCAGCTTTGCCGCCGACTTGTTTATAACCAAGCGCACACACTACGGCCATTTGTGATTTTTTAACACTTTTTCAATGCGTAAAAAGCTGTGTTCATGGCTGTCGAAAATGCGGTATGATGGGCAAACGGAGCACATTCGGACGTATGTCGGAGAGCTTGCATATAAGCCAAACACACGCCTTACTGCCATTTGAGAAAAATAACCCGTTTTGGAGGACTTATGAAATACAAAGACTGGCTCGAACAATGGCTGAATAACTACATCAAGCCGACGGTAAAACAGCGTACATTTGAGCATTATGAGGATATTGTTCACAGACAGATCGTCCCGCGATTGGGAGAGTTTGAATTGGAGGCGTTGCTCCCTTCTGTCTTGCAGAAGTTTACCGTCGAACTCTGCGGGCGATATGCCGTCAATACGGTCAGCGGCATTATTTCCGTGCTTAAAAATTCTTTGAAGGCAGCGCGGAAGACGGGTATCGTCGACCATGAATATTCCGACAGCATCCAAATGCCAAAACCGCGCGAGAAGGAAGTGAGCTGCTTTTCTGTCGCGGAGCAAAAGAAGATCGAACGTGCCATTCTGGAGAGCGGGAAAGACCGCCTCTTCGGGATCGTGCTCTGCCTTTATACAGGTCTGCGCATCGGAGAACTCATGGCGTTGAAGTGGGAGGATATCGACTTGCAGAGGGGCGCGCTTTCGGTGAACAAAACCTGCCGCGATCGCTGGCAAAACGGGCAGTATATTTGGCAGCTTGATACACCCAAGACGGTATCTTCCAAACGGATCATCCCTATTCCGAAACAGCTTTTGCCGTATCTTAGAGCTATCAAAAAGCGCAGCCTGAGCGCTTTTCTCATCAGTGGGAAAAACGGGAAGAATGTGCCGTTGCGTTCCTACCAAAAGACATTTGAACGGCTCTTAAAGCGGGAGGACATCCCGCATAAGGGATTTCATGCTCTTCGGCATACCTTTGCTACCCGCGCTCTCGAATGCGGCATGGATGTCAAGACGCTTTCGGAGATCTTGGGACACAAAAATGCGACTATAACGCTCAACCGCTACGCGCATAGTCTCTTGGAACACAAGCAGGAAATGATGAACAAACTGGGCAAATTACTCCAATAAAAAAGCGCCGATGCTTCGGCGCGACCTTATATGCTTTGGAACATCTATCTGATAAATATATGTACTTCTACATTTATTATCTTATCATAATCCTCCCATATTGTCAAGGATGAATTAGAAATAAACCCAATTCAAGTTTCATTCTTCTTTTGTTTGGATGAACTTTGTTTTATAGCTGATACGTCTATTTATCAGATAGATGTAATTCTATCAAAATACAAATTCATCTATAGATGAATGATTGCGCAAAGGAGAAAGAGGAATGTTTAAGAAACCGCAGATCATTGGGCTGGACGAACTAGAGATCCAAGCAAACAAAATGTTTGTCAGAAAGAATGTGGATAAGATGGAACCGTCTGCTTGCGTCGTAGTAGAAGAGACGCATACGGCGATTCTCATCAAAGACGGTAAAATGCAGGAGACGCTTTCTGCGGGATCTTATCCTTTGTTCGATAAGAAGAAGGGCTTTTTTCGGGATGTAAAAGTAGGAGCTAATACGGTCAGCCTGATTTATATGTCGAAAACGGCAGAATTGAAAGGGAGGTGGGGAACCCCGGTTCCATTCGATTTCAGAGATCCTGTTGCGGATGTCCCGATCGGGGTGGGAGCCAGCGGTGAATATGGCATCAGGATCTATGATTCAAGGCAGTTTTATCTGACCTTTATTGGTGCGGACAAAGACTGTACGATAGAAGATCTGGCTGCAAGACTGCGGGAACGTGTTATCAACGAGATCAAACCCGCTCTCGCGAAACAGATGATCGATAGAAGGTTATCGTATTATAATCTGGCTGAAAATGCAAAAGAAGTCGGTGATGGTATTTTACCTGTTCTTCGGGATATGATGCGGCGTGATTATGGGTTAGATATGACCTATTTCCTCATTTCAAATATTATGATCAAGCCGGAAGATAAGCAGAAGATCGAGGCAGTCCTTGAAAAGAGAAAGGCAAAGTTGGAAGAACGGGATGATTATCGCTGGTGGGTCGCCGAATACGAGCGTTTGGAGGACAGAACGTTTGAACGCGAGAAATTGATGCGGGAGCTTGCTGCGATCGATTATGAAAAGTATTTGGAAGTATGTAAAGTTGTGGGCTGGAAACCTGATGCCAAGGTGAGCGCGCAAGGCGGGATGTTCTGTCCGAATTGCGGAGCACCGTATCTTTCGACGGATAAGTTCTGCGGAAAATGCGGGCATAAGGTTGGCGAGTGGAAGGTGACTTGTCCGGCTTGCGGAAAAGAAAATGTGGCCGGTAATGCGTTCTGTTCTTTCTGTGGAAAGAAATTATAAATAAACGGAGGAAGATATGGATCCTATTTTGATTGCTGTGATCATTGTTGTCATCGTTATAGCGGTGGCCTTGGGGGTGGTTGTGTCTGCGTGTGTGAAGCAGCGCAAAAAAGGAAAAGAAGTTCCTCGTGAGAGCAAGTCGCATGACGAGTTGATCGATGAGAGCCGAAAACGCATTGAATCAAACTATAAACGCTGCAGGGCGTTGCTGGAATTATATCAAGGTGCACTTTCGGAGGAAGTCGTTTCCGAATGGAACGATCTTTTATCGGAGATGCAATATTGCTCTCCCGCAGTAGAAGATACAGCCGAGCAGCATGACGAGAAAATCGCCGATCAACTTGAACAGTTGGCAGAATGTCTTTCAGGTAAAATAGACGATATGGCGGTAAAACAGCGCCTATTTGAGATCCGCGCAGAGCTGAAGATGAGGGCGGCAGAGATTTGAAAACAAAAGAGAGAGGAAAAAACAAATGAGTGAAAATTATAAAATGTTGCGTTGTGAAGCCTGCGGCGGTGAGCTGCAATATTCAGAGGACCGCAAGAGTGCCGTATGTCTGAATTGCGGAAATACCTATTATTTCAGAGATGAAAAAAGTGAAGCTGTGATCATGGCATTGAACATTGCCAACGCAAGGCGTATCGCCTGTGACTTTGACACAGCCGTCATCAATTATAAGGCGCTGATCGAGAGGAATCCCGATGATGCGGAAGCGCACTGGGGTTTGGTGCTGAGTACGTATGGGATCGAGTATGTTGAGGATCCGCGCACGAGAAAGCATATTCCGACCTGCCGCAGAACGATCCGGGAAAGTATTTTGGAGAATGCGAATTACAAAGCGGCTCTTGCTAATGCAGCGCCCGAGCAGAGAGCGGTCTATGAAGAGAAGGCTGTTATCATCGACCGGCTGCAAAAGAAGATCAAGAGGCAGCTTGAAGACGAAGAAGAGTATGATGTCTTTATTTCCTTCAAATCGACGGATGAAAACGGAAATCCGACGAAGGACAGGCAGATAGCCCGTCGAATTTATGACGAATTAAACAACAGAGGGATCAAGACATTTTTCTCCGAAGTAACGCTGAAGAGCAGACTGGGAGAAGATTTCGAGCCCATCATCTATAAGGCGCTGTATTCGTGCAAGTTCTTTATCCTTGTGGCGACGAGCGTGGAGAACATGAATTCGGCCTGGGTCAAGAACGAGTGGTCGCGTTTCCGCGACAGAGTGTTTGATGAGGCCCTTTCCAATCCGGGCTGCGCCGTGTTTGAGAATATGGGCCCGAACGATCTTCCGCCATTTCTGAAGGGGCAGGGAGTCTCGCTTGCAAAATATCCTGCCGGCGGATATGAGATTGAGATCGCGGACAATCTCTCTGCAAAGTTCGGGCTGACAAATAAGAATGAGGAAGCAGAGGAGATCAGACGCCAAATCGAAGAACAGAAGAAGCTGCAGCAGTCGTTGGAAGAAAAGCTGCGCAATGTGCAGAATAATACGCGGGCTTCCGGAGGAGCAACGGTAGGCTCACTTTTAATAAGAGCAGATCAAGAGCTGTCTGTTGGAGCATTTGAGAAAGCAGGTGAGTACTATCAAAAAGCTGCAGATATCGATCCCATGAATGGAAAAGCCTTTTGGGGGTTGTTTTTGTGCGACATGAAAGCCAAGACTGTTCAAGAGGTGGCTAAACAAACGGAAAGAAAAATGTTGCAACAGGTTCTCTCAAATAAGAACTTTAAGTTCGCATGTAAGTATTCTGATATAGAGCTAAAACGGGACATAGCCCTTTATTCAAAAATGGTTTCTTCGGAATTGGGGGAAAGAATACAACAGCTCGAAGCCGCTTATGAAAAGAGGTCGCGTGAAAGAAAAGATTATGATTCTAAAATTAAAAGTGCTACCGATAAAATAAATGAGATATGCCATAGAGCGAAACAAAACGGAGATTACAATAAAGAATTGTTTGAAAAACAAGGCTTGGAATTCAATAAGGAAATAGGCTTCCAGAAAGCTGATGGGAAAAAATCATTTAAAAAAGTAAAGGGGGCATCTTTGGGTATAGGGGTAGTTGCAGTAATTTTATCTTGGTTCTTGGGTGGAACCGCAGCTCATAATGAATCTTTCCTTCCTTCCTTAGGATCGTGGGTAATATCATGGCCAGCGGGAATTATTACAGTCCCCTTATTTATAGGTTTTATTGCTTTTATGACAGTTTTTCTTATTGGGATGATCTTTAGAGCAAACTCTCTAAGCAAAGAGAATGCTTATAGAAGAAGTGCTGTAGAATGGCATAACAAAAAAGTTGAGATTAGCAATCAGGTAATTTCATTGCGGAGAGGAATCGTTAAGCTGCAAGAGCTTCGTAAAGTCAGTATGGACGAGGAAAATAAAGTATATCAAGCGCTCTCATTTGATAAAGAATTCTATTCTAAGATTTGTCCGTCAAAAGAGACATCAAAAAGGTGAAACATGAGTAAATTTTGTCCAAATTGCGGTGGAGAAGCGAGGAAACTTTCCTCCGGAGAATATGAATGCCTGTGCTGCGGAAACATATTTCAGGATGTTTCTCCTATGAAGACGGTGTCAGATGCTTCTGTCAAGGCTGCAAGTTCGGTTTCCGGCGCCGATATTTATGAAAAAAATATCAACGGTATCCTCGAGATCAGTTGGAGCGCAGGCGGAATTCGTTGTTCCGGTTCCGGCTTTTTGGTGTCCCGTGACGGATACTGCATCACGAATACGCACGTCGTTACTTCCGAAGACGGAAGATCCTGCGGTACCGTGACGGTCAAGATCGGGAATGAAACGCTCTCAGCTTCCGTTGTCGCTTTGGGCGATAGCCGTCATGGTCTTGGAACAGGCGTGGACTTGGCACTTTTGAAACTTTCCAAGATGCCTTCTCGCGCTAAGGTGTTGGAGTTTGAAGATTTTGGCAATGTGCGCATCGGCGAGCCTGTTTTCGTGATCGGAAATTCTCTGGGGTATGGAACGTGCATCACGAGTGGGATCGTGAGCGATAAAGAGCGCAATGTAAACGGGAAGATGCTGCTCATGACCGATTGTGCCGTAAACGGGGGAAATTCCGGCGGGCCGATCTTCAATCAGAGAGGTCATGTCATCGGAGCGATCGTTTCCGGTATTACCAAAGCCGAGGGAATGAACTTTGCGATCCCTTCGAGTACAGTTATGGCGTTTTTACGCCAATGCAAAAGAATGTAAATTATGAAAAGCGGAGGAGTAATATGAAGAAGTTTACTTGTTTGGTAATGGCGTGTATTATGGTCTTTGCTTGCTTCATGCTAAGCGGATGTGACTGGCTGAACCGGATTCTTGGGGACGATGATTCTGCCGTTGTTGACGACGGTGGGGACGAGCTTCCCGATGTCTCCGATGATCCGGACGATTCGGAAAATCCGGAGGAACCGGCCGAACCGGATGAGCCTGATGCCACGAGTTTGGTTTCTGCATCTGAGAAGAAAGATCTGTATGAAGGGACATACGAAAGTTCTCCGTCATCCGAGATGTCATACTATGGCGTCGGAAGGACGTTGAACGTCATAGAAGATCCTTTTATTGAAGTGACTTCAGGTTATAAAAAAGTGTTTGATGCAGATAAACTACTGTCATTGAATTGGCGAAAAGCTCATGTCGGAAAAATGGAGGCATCTTCGCATTCCGCTAAGTCTATGGAGGAGCTTTTTGAAAGCTTAAATAACGAGTATAGTGTTTCGTTTGGGGTGAATTTCGGAATCGGTGTCTTTTCAGCGGGCATCAAAGAACAGTTTTCTTTTGCAACAGACGAAGAATATCGAGAAACCGCAAATGAGGTGTTCTATACTACATCCCAAATTTACTCTGCTACTCTTGTGGAAATCGATGAGTATTTCGATATCAGACAGTTTCAGTCCATATTGTCGGATGACGTATTAAGCGATGCAAAAGATGTTCAGACGGGAAGAATGTCTCCGGATGAGTTCATCTATCTGTACGGCACCCATGCAGTATTGGCGGGATATTATGGCGGGAAAATAGATGCTACATATTACTTGCGAAACAAAGGGGCACAATGGAACGAATCCATGACCACCAAAGTGGAGACAAGCATTACGGCCGGCGTTAAAGATTTGCTTTCTGCAGAAACAAGTGTCGGATTTTCGGTACAGGAAGAACTTGGCTTGAGCCGAGAGGAGACGGAAGAGAGATTTATGGCCAATGCCTTAGGTGGGGCAAATTTCGAGGCTCAATCTTTAGGCGATTTCCTCAATAATTATGGGAAGTGGGTCGACTCTATGAATGATGCTGAAAATTTTGGCGTCATCGTCGGATTGCCTAAGCGCAGCTTGGTAGCGATTTGGGATTTGTTTCCTTCCCAGTATAGTTCAGCTCAAATGATATTAGAGGAATATTTTGAGGGGGTGGCTGAAGAAACAGAAAGTGAATTTTTAAGGCTGTATGAACGTTATTATACAGAACCGGTAGATAGAGGAGATACTGAAAACTTTGATGGCGGACATGGTACCCAGGAGAGTCCATATATTATAAAGACTAAAGATCATTTTAATAACATCAAGAATGTGGATACAGAGGATGCATATTTTAGATTAGATAAATCCATTTCTCTTGGTTCGTGGAGTTCTCCATTTTCTTTTTCTGGTATTTTAGACGGAAATGGAAATACAATTACATATGCTCAAACTTTAAGTTCAACAGGGGACTATTATGGAGGGCTGTTTACCGAGCTGAACGGAGCATCCATAGAAAATCTTGTCTTGGATGTCGATATTTCAAGAGATGAAAGCGGAGGAACCGGATATATTGGCGGACTGGCCGGGGAGATGTCCGGAGATACGATTGTTTCTCGTGTGGCCGTGGATGGGGCGATAACGATTGATTCGGGGGCGGGACGAGAATATGTCGGTGGCCTTATCGGACGGATGTCTGGCGGATCGATAGATGAATGTGAAGTCGTATGTAATATTGATATCTTCTCTAAGTGTGCGCGCGGTGGAGGGATCGTCGGGTATGTCATTCCTCAATCTCGATCTGTATCGATCAACGATTGCAGTCATGTCGGTACTATTACCTGCAGTTCGGCTTATATCGTGAACAATGGGATTCGTATTGCAGGTGGTATCATCGGTTGTACAAGAAATGATATTTCTACATCTATTTCAGTATCTAACTGTATCCATAGCGGAACGATCAAGTTAAAATGGACTGGTTGGGCTGCAAGTGGGGCAGGCACACATGGAGCAGGCGGAATTGTCGGAAGATATGAGGACGGAAAAGAGGATGGGCTCCAAGTGGAGAACTGTTATTGGCAAAATTCTCATTGTTCTTTGAGCGGTAACGCTAAGGATCTGAATAAAAGATATGGGAAAGAGAGCTTGCTGGGTACGTTGGATGGGTTTGATACGGAGACCTGGATCTTGTCTGATGGTGCGCTTCCAAAACTTTCTTGGTGTAACGAATAAGATATAATTCTATTTAAACAAGGAGCTAAGCATTTGGCTCCTTGTTTTTATGAGATTATCGATAGCTCACTTATTTCCGATATAAGCTATATACTTTTTGCGGATACAGCTCTTGCGCCAGGTCAAAGAGCCGCGGCCGATATCAAGTGCCTTCAAAATATCGCAGCGCTTCATGCCGTTATAGAGGCATTCGAGCACGTCCTGCTCCTTTGCCGTCAGCCCCATCTTTTCCACGATGCCGTCTGCCTCGGCATAGTCTGTGCGACGGTCGTCAAAGCAGTCCACGGGATCGGCAATGTCCTCCGCGTTGTTCGTGACGTCGAATTGCCGCGTCCTGCCCACTTTCAGACGGTATGCCGTAATGCAGCTGTCCACATAGCGGAAGCAGGCGCAGCGGATGGAGATGGGCTTGCCGTCCTTCCCGGGTCCGTAAGCGTCTGAGACTGTCTTGCCGACAAAGTGCAGCAGAAATTGAATGGCATCCTGTGCGAAGTCATAGCCGTCGGAGACCGTGTAATTGCGCTCCCTCATGTGGTGCAAGTCCTTCACGAGCCCGTCAAAGAGCTTCTCCATCGTGCGGTAGTCGTACTGCATCACGTTGCGCAACGCCTGCAAAGCGATCATCTCTCCCATGAGTTTGACGTTCTCGGCGGAGATAGGCTCGGCGAAGAGTTCACCTTCGTTGCGATACTTACCGTTTGAGAACTTGGTTACCAACATTTCCATCTTAACACCTCTCGAATTTATTTGCCTTTTTCGGGCAAGAGGCGGAGGAGCATAGGACGGATGGGAGCTGGCACGCTAAATTGCAAGACTGCGGAAGTCAACGGGATAAAGCTAAAATCGTTGCGTTACAGGCGCGCAAATTAACTCACGGACAGCAAAAGAGCCGAGCAAGGAAACAATCCTTACTCGGCTCTCAAAGTCTTTATATGGGTGATTTCTGCGACGATTTTGCGGCCGTTGACTTACGCGAAGTCCTATGCTACCATAGCCGACCCGAAAAAGCAAATTCGAGGGGCTTATTTTAATCGGATAACGGCGCCAAAAAAATCGCGGGCAAAAAATAATACGAACTCCGAAAAAGAGTTCGTATTATTCCCACATGGCGCGGTGAGAGGGATTTGAACCCTCGCACGCTGTAACACGTCTACGCCCTTAGCAGGGGCGCCCCTTGAGCCTCTTGGGTATCACCGCATGTCAAGTTTGTAAAAAATATTCCCTTTTGCACCGCGGAGGGTTTTCCCGTATCCGCCCCGCAGGCACTGTAACAATATAGCATACTTCGCCCCGAAAGTCAAAGTTTTTTCCCGAGAAAGTAAAAAAATCCGAAAAAATTTCTTTCTCCTCTTGCGGCGGGCGGGAAAGTATGCTAAAATAGACGGGATAAGTGAAAGCAAGGTCAAAATAAGGAGAAACTGCTATGAACATCTGGCACGATATCGATCCCTCACGCATCACGCCGAGCAATTTCGAAGCGCTCGTCGAGATCCCCAAGGGCTGCAAGGCGAAGTACGAGCTCGATAAGGAGACGGGCATCTTAAAGCTCGACCGCGTGCTCTACACCTCCACGGTCTATCCCGCCAACTACGGGTTCATCCCGCGCACCCTCGCGGACGACGGCGACCCTTTGGACGTCCTCATCCTCTGCAACGAGTCCATCTATCCCATGACCCTCATGAACTGCTATCCCATCGGGGTCATCAAGATGATCGACAGCGGCGCTTTGGACGAAAAGATCATCGCCATCCCCTTCAAGGATCCCACCTACAACAGCTATTACGACATCCACGAGCTGCCTCAGCACATCTTCGAGGAAATGATGCACTTCTTCGAAGTGTATAAATCGCTCGAACACAAGAAGACGACCGTGCGCGAGATCGCTCACCGCGACGACGCCGTGGAGATCATCAAAAAGTGCATCAAAGCGTACAACGCGAAGTACGCAAAGTGAGGGGAACTATGAAGATCGTATTTTTCGGCGACTCCATTACCGAGTCGGGCCGCAACCTGCTCGATCCCAACGATCTCGGCGTGGGCTACGTCAAGATCGCGGCGGGCAAGCTCCGCCTGCTTTACCCCGACGAGAGGATCGAGATCGTCAACCGCGGCGTGGGTGGCAACCGCACCGCAGACCTTTTGGCGCGCGTCAAAGAGGACGTCATCGACGAGCACCCCGATTTCATCGTGCTTCAGGTGGGCGTCAACGACGTGTGGTGCCGCTTCTCCTTAGGCGAGGTCGTCACCCCCGAACAGTTCGAAGCCAACTACCGCGAACTTGTCAAGGAGCTCAAGGGAACGGGCGCCACGCTCTTCCTCGTGCAGCCCTATGTGCTGCCCATCGGCGACAAGCAGCGTTTCCGCCCCTTCCTCAACAAGTTCCTTGCGATCATCCGCGCCATCGCCGAAGAGCAGGAGCTCACCCTCATCCCCGTGGACGAGATCTTCACGGGCGTGACGCAGGACATCGACCCGAGGCAGTTCTCGACGGACGGCGTGCATCCCACGCACCGCGGCTGCCGCTATATCGCAGACCTCGTCATCAAGGAGCTGAGGAAGTACCTCGGCTGAGGACGGGCTGCACCGCAATATCGCGGCGCAGCAATATCGCGGCATCACAACAACACGGCGGGAGGGGAGACCTCCCGCTTTTCTCAGAGCAAATAGGAGCAAATAGGAGCAGATCGATGGAAAAGACCAACGCCATGCGCATTTTAGAACGGGCGGGCGCAGAGTACAAGGTGCATACCTACGAGGGCGGCGCGCTCTCGGGCAAGGAAGTGGCGGCAGCTTTGGGGCAGGACCCCGAACGCGCCTTCAAGACGCTCGTCACCGTGGGCAGCCCGAGAAAATACTATGTGTTCGTCATCCCCGTGGCGGCGGAGCTCGACCTCAAAAAGGCGGCGAAGGCGGCGGGGGAGAAGTCCGTCGAGATGCTGCCGCAGAAGAAGCTCTTCCCGCTCACGGGCTACGTCCACGGCGGATGCTCGCCCCTCGGCATGAAGAAGCTCTTCCCGACCTTCTTCCACGAGACGGCAAAGGACGGCCCCCTCATGATGAGCGCGGGCAAGGTGGGCGTGCAGCTCGAAACGACGTTCGAAGCGGTGAAAAGCGCCATCCCTGCCGGACTTTGCGACCTCATCCGAAGTTAAATTTTAAGAAGCATGCGCCCGCGGGCGGCTCTACGCCGCCCGCGGGCGCTTCTTATTCCGTGCCGCCGCGCGCCGAACGGCGCGCGGCGGCCGCCCATATCCCGTCACGCCGTCTTCATGAGTTTGACGGCAAGTACCGTCATGTCGTCCTCCGCCTTCCCGCGGTAACAGCTGAGCGCCTTTTTGAGCACTTCTTCGGCGAGCGACTGCGGGTTGATGGGGCGGAGCGCGCTTAAATAAGCGTAAAGTTCCGCCGAAGAGCCGAACGCCCCCGTCACGCCGTCGCTCATGAAGAGCATGAAGTCCCCCGCATGCAGCGTCGCGCGGAGCGTCGCAGGGTGCACGGCTTCCAGCATCCCCAAGGGGAGAGACTCGCCTTCGAGCACTCTCAGCTCCTCCTGCGCCAGGATAAAGCCGACGGGCGAGCCGATCTTGACGATATCCGCATCCCCCGTGTCGAGGTCGACGGCGGCAAGGTCCAGACAGGAAAACCGTTCTTCTCCCGAATAGGAGATGAGGCGGTTGACGGTCGAGAGCACCGTCTCGGAGGGCATCTTCGCCTTATAAAAGCTTTCGAGCAGGGTCAGCGTGCGGTCGGAAACGTCGCGCGCCTCGGCGCCGCTGCCCATCCCGTCCGAAAGCGCGACGAGGAAGCGCCGCTCGTCGATCTTCAGGACGGAGTAAGTATCTCCGCTCCGCGTCTCGCCCTCCTTCGGCTTCGTCGCAACGCCGAACGCCGCGTCGAATTCAGGCTTTCTTCTCAGCACAAAGCAGGCGCTCGTGGGGGAGAGGACGATCTTTTCCGCCAGCGAGAGGGGCACCCCGAGGGCGGCGCTCGCGACCGAGCACAGCCGCTTGGCGCTCACCGTCTGCGGCAGGGTGAGGCTCACGGTGACCGAGCCCCCTTCGCCGTACACGAACACTTCCGAGCTTAAAATGCCCGCCTGCGCCAGCGCGCCCGCCAGCGCGTTTTCCCCCTCCGAAAAGACGCACTCCTCGCTCTGTTCGAGGGCGATGTCGCGCAAAATTTCGCTCACGCCGTGCGCCTGTTCTGCGAGGATCCTGCGGCTTTCGCGCGCGCTCTCCTCCTCGCGCACCGTGCCCTGGTATTGGGCGAGCAGACGGTTGCAGGCGAACAGCAGCCCCGCGGCGTTGCGGCATTTTGCGCCAAGATCGGCAGGAAGGTCGACGAGGCTCACCTGCCCCTTGACTGCGCCCACCGAAACGAGCCGGTCCATCGAGGCGAACAGCCCCTCCTTTTCGCACCGCTGCCTTCCTTCGCAGTCTGCGCAGATGGTATATCTCAGCTCCTCCGAAAGAGCGGCGGCGGTATCCCGCTTTCCGTCCTCTTCGGAAAAAGCCGTCTCGATCTCGCGGAAGAGGGAAGAGACTTCATACAGCCGTTCCCCGACGGCGCGGCGGCTGCGGTTGATGGCAATGCGCGGCAGCGTCCGTTCGCGGTAAAAGAGCAGCGTGCGTTTGGCACGGCGGTAGAGCTTTTCAGGCAGGGCGATGGTCAAAATGACGGCAACAAGGCAGGCGGCGAGGGTGAAGACGATGCGCGCCGTGCTCTCCGCATACAGCCCTTCGAGCGCCATCGCGGCGGGGAAGCACAGGAGAAGGGAGAGCGCCGAAGCGATGCGCCCGTAGGGGGTAAGGAGCAGGGCGGCGCACGCACAGGCGGAAAAAGCCGCCATCGGCAGGAGATCGGCGTGGGCGAGGCAGAGGGGGAGAGAGAGCACGACGGAGAGGGGCACCGCGGCGGCGTTTTTCAAAAGCTGCACGGCAAGCAGGAGCGCCGTGAGCGAAACGGCGTAAAAGACGGGCTCGCCGAGAGCCGAGCACATCCCCGCGCCCAAAAAGAGCCACAAAAGGGAGACTTCTAAAAGCTGGGCGGCGGTGAGGCGGCAGCGGAAGGCGCGCGTTAAAATCGCGTCCAGCCCGCCTTCAAAGAGGAGGGCAAGCACCGCCGTCAAAAGGGAGAGCAGCGCCCTCTGCCAGACGGAAGAGAGGGGCAGCGCGTATCCCGCATGCGGGAAGAGGAAGGCAAAGGGGAGCTGGGCAAGGACGAGCAGGATATACTTTTCCCACGTCATCTTGCGCTTCAAACGCTTGAAGAGCCAGAATCCGCCCGAAAGAAGGACTGCCTGCAAGAGGGCGGAGAGCGCCGCCATCCACGAGAGGGCGGCTGTTGCGGCGAGAAGATGGGAAGCTGCGGCAAGGAGCGGGTCGAACCCGCAGGCGAGCGCGGCATAGAGAAGCGCTGAGGAGAGGGGCTCCCGCATGGGCAGCGCAAAATTGAGCATCACCATGGCGGCGAGCAGCGCACAGTATTTTCCCGCCGTCTTGAGCGTGAGCGGGGTCGCGAAGACGGTTCCTTTCATAGACCACCTCGGGTATGATTTCCTCCATTATAAGTGGGCGGTGGGGGGGAACGGGCGGAACTTGCGTCTTTGTTTGTCGGAAAAAGCAAAAACCCCCGCACGGTGGTAAGCGAGACAGAACGGCGGCGCGGCGGCGGACATATGCCCGCCGCCGCGCCGCATTAAATTTACTCGACCCGCGTGTAGATGGCATCGACGATGAGCTCCGCAAGCAAGCCGATCTCCTCGCGGCAGTCGCCCTCTAACCATTTCATCGAGACGTTATACAGCATCCCAGCATAAAGATAGGGAAGGTAGGGGTTTTCCCCGGGGTGTTCCTCTTCAAAGGTGCGTACAAAATTCTGATTGAGGAAATCGAGATAGAGATCGCTCAGATGCGCCTGTTTTATCAGCTTGAACGGCTCTTTCTGTTTTTGGAACAGAGCGAGAACATCGGTCACTACCTGAACGTAGTCCTCTCTGCAGCGGGGATAGATGCGGCGGGCAAAGACGAATTCACGCGTATTGTGCTCGAAATAATAGATAATGACGTCCTCTTTGCTTCTGAAGTAGCGGTAGAAGGTCGCCCGTCCCACCCCTGCTTTTCGGACGATGTCGGTGACGGCGATCTTTTCGTACTCATATTCGTGCATCAGCTTGAAAAGCGCCGTTACGATGTAGTGCCGCGTGTAGTCTTCGGGCGCAGGTCGTGCGTATTGCATGAGACAAATTCCCCCGTATGTTTCATTTTCGGCGACAGACTGCCCCGTTGTGTCTTACCGCCCGTTCGGACGATTGCTCTTTTCCGCCGTTGATAGTATGATACACCTGTCTTACGGGAAAGTCAACCGAAACGCGCGTCGGCAGTTTTCCGCAGGATAATTCTAAAAAAGAGGTAATATTGATGCAGGAAAAAGATCATGTGTCCTATGAATACAGGACGATATCGGTCAAAGCAAAGGACAAGACGCAGGCGATGGACCTGTACGAGGCGTTTGGCTGGGAAGTGACGGGCACGTCGCCCGCGCTCGACGGCGTCACGCTCTCCTTAAAGCGCGACAGGCATATCCCCCATAAACAGGAGCTCGTAAAGCTTGAGCGGCAGGCAGAGGATACGTTCGTCTGCATCGGCGGGCTCGAGCGCGCCAAGACGCGGGGCGCAAGCATCTTCTGCTGCATCTTCGGGTGCATCGCGGCGCTCGTGCTGGGCGGAGGCATGAGCCTTACCCTGCTCATCGAGGGCAGCATCCCCGCATTTGTCGGCGGCATCGTGCTGGGGCTCATAGGGATCGTCCTCTGCAGCGTCAACTATCCGATCTACAAGAGACTCGCCTCCCAAAAAACAAAAGCGCTGCTGCCCGTCATCGACGAGACGGAGGAAAAGCTCGCAGACATTCTGGAGCGTGGAAACGATCTACTCTCCGCCGAGCGTATCTGACGAATGTTTTTTCTCGCCGCCTTCTTGAGGGGGTGAGAAAGCGCTTTCTTACTTGGTAAAATTCCATATTGTAGGCGCCTTCTTGAGGGTGAGCAGGCGCTTTCTTGCCTTTCAGGGCTCCTGCAAAAATCGCGCAGCGAGTTTTGTGGGAAGAGGAGTGGCAGGCATATAAGGTCATGAGGCAAACGAAGCGCGCCGCAGACCAAAATGCCTTGCCGCGACGAGGTGGGCTCTTTGCCGCCTGCGAACTTAGAAATGGCGCATTGTTCGCGCCATTTCCTGACCGAGCGCGGTTTCCACCGCGCGAGAAGCTGTCATGCCATCCGCAGTTTATGGCGGTGGCATGACTGAGGGAGTCACCTTATTCTAGCCTCCCCTGTGTAAGGGTGAGCAAATGCATTCTTGTCAAAGCCACGGTGTGGCTTTGACCATTTGCGAACTTAGAAATGGCGCATTGTTCGCGCCATTTCTTGACCGAGCGCGGTTTCCACCGCGCGAGACGGTGTCTTGCCAAAGGCAAGACGGAGGGGTTGTTAAGCCGACACCGTGACTGAGGGAGTAAATGCCGGGGCTTCCCGCTTTCCCTTGCCTCCTCGTCGCAGCGGAGCAAGACAAATCTTGCCCGCCCCTCCTTCGTCGGGGCGGGGCGTTGATGCCTGAAGGAGTCGCTTTATTTTTGTAAGATCGCTTTCGATAACGGCAGTTCTCTTTCCGAACAAAAACTCCTTCCGCCCCACTTTTCTTTCCCAAAGGCAAAAAACATCTTCATGCCCCAAAAGGGGAGAGGAGACAAAACACAAACATCTCTCCGCCGCTCACAAAAGGAAAAGGGGCGGCACAACCCCCGCCCCCGAAAACAACAAAAAAACAGCTCCTCCGCGCGGCCGCACGGAGGAGGGATCTATTTGCCAAATTCAGTTGTGACCGGGGCGGGCCGTTTCGGCACTTCTCGGCTTGAACTCAATGTGGAATCAAACTTCCGGTGCGATCAAGTGGGTCGATCGCTTCAAGTTCTGTTCATCCGATCAGCTTTGCGCCCCTTCGGTGAAATTGTACGTTGGTCTGTCCTCCTTATCCGAGATCTTCCTCGCCTCACGGGGAATGAAGTTTGTCATATCAAGCGTACCTCCCGATATGAGATTTTCTCGGAGTAGAATCTCCGCTTTGCGGGGTCAGCCTGCTTTCCCCGCTTGCCTTTGCCACTTGGGTCACATGGTCATTGGAGTAGCCCTCGCTGATTCAATTTCCGCCTCATGAAGTTATCGCGTTAATTGTGCATTGGTCTTTCCTTCCTTGTGAGATCGTCCTAAAGTTGCATCGGTTTACGTGCACATTGGAGTAGTCCCCTTGTGGTTATTTGTGAGAAAGTAACTTTGTTTGTGTGTTTCTTTCTCTTTCTTGGCTACATTATAACACATATCCCGATTTTGTCAAGCGTTTGGGGAAAAATTTTTTGCGATTTTCCCGCTTTTTTTCGGGGCGCAGAGAGGCGGTCCATTCTGCGGCACCTGTATCGCGGAAAGAGGGCAGTTTAGTCCGCGCCCTTCACCGAAACTTCGATGTCCGCCCCCATGCCCGAGGGGATGAGCCCAACGTTCGCCTCAAACGCTTTCGGGTCTTTGCGGTAGAGCTCGCGCGCAAGCAAAAAGAGGTCGCACCCGCTACCCTTGCATGTTTCCCAGAGAGAGGAAATATACGAGGAGATGAGTTCTTCCGCGCGGCGTTCGTCCTCGTCCGTCGCGACGTTGGTCTCGCTGCCCGCCATGAAGTCTTCCTCCGTGCGGTCGCTCACGAGCACTTTGAGCCGCACCGAAAGTTTCGCCCGCGGCACGTCCTCATTGCCGAGTTTTGCACTGCCGCCGCCCCGCTTGATGCTGAGCGAGACGGGCTCGCCGTCCTCTCCCTCCACGGTGAGGATGCCCGCTTTCACCTTCCCGCGGACGAGGTTGAAGGCGAGCGTCTCCTCGGCGGAGAGCAGCCCCGTCAGCTTCCCTTCCCGGAAGAGGGCGGTCTCTTCCGCGCGGAAGAGCACGGGCGCGTCTTCTTCGCCGCCCGACCCTTCCGAACCGCTCTGTCCCGAACCGCCCGAACCGCCGGAACCTTCCGAGTTTCCCGAACCGCTCGCCCCGCCTTTGCCGCCCGACCCTTCCGAACTTCCCGTGCCGCTTTCGTGGGGCAGGGTGCGGATGAAGGGCATGAAGGAACTTTTGGAAACGCCCAGCGTGCCGACGGCGAATTCGCGCAGCGTGTTTTTGACGGCGGCGCCCGTCTTTTCCGCCGCCCCCGAAAAGAGTTTATGGATGGCGAGGGAAGGGGTGTCGTCGATGGCGCTCGTCTTTTTTAACATCTCGCCCGCGCTGCCCTCCGCAACGGCAACGGCGCAGTTGTCCGACATATATTCATTGTGCAGAAAGTAGTTGAGGGCGGGCATGGCGCCCTCTCTTGCCGCCTCTTCGCCGAGCAGGACGAGCGAACAGAAGTCGAACTTGGGGATCCAGCCCGAGTCCGCGTACATCATCATGAGGCAGTCGGCGACCGTCTCTCCCTTCCCCGAAAGCTCCACGCTCGCCGTCCCGCCCGCCTTTTCCCCGCCCTTGGGCACGGAGATCTGCGCGGTGAGCTCGTATCCCTCCCCGCTCCTGTCGATGCCCGCCGCCAGGATCACGGCAGTCTTTTGGATATCGACGAGCCCGAAGTCGTTGGAAAAGAAGGCAAAGAGGAGCGCTCCCCCCAGAAAGAGGGCGAATTTGGGCGCGGTGCGCTTCAAGATGCGTTTCATGCGTCCCTCCCTTTCCGCCCACCCCGCAGGAGCAGCAGCGCAAGGGGCAGCGCCGCCGAAAAGAGGGGAAAGAGCCACACGAGCGTGCGCGTCAGAAAGCGTTCCGCAGCGGGGAAGGCAAAGCCGAGCGCGGCGGAAGCGGCGATCATCGCCCCGTTTAAGAGCAGGGAATACAAGAGGCACTTCTGTTTGCTTTCCCCGAACGCCTCTTTGAGCAGTTCCGCCGCCGAGAGCATGGGCATGAGCGAGGAAAAGATCATCGCAAGCGCGAGGGCGTAGATGAAGAGATAGTCCACTCTCCCCAAAATGCCCACGGCGGGGAAGTACTTGGCGGTCTTTGCAAAGGCGAAGAACTGCACGGGGGCGATGCCCTGAAAGATGCCGTAAAAGAGGGCGAGGAACAACAGCACCGCCCCGCCGCCCGCAAGATGCACGGCGGCTGCCTTCCACGCAAGCCCCTTTTTGTATTGTATCTTATCGAGAAGGGGCAGGACGAGCGCCCCGTCGAAGAACCAGGCAAGGGCGTGCTTCGCGCCCGCAAAAATGCCTTCGGCGCCCGAGATCCCGGCAGGCAGGAGCGCCGCAAAGTCCGCCTCTCCCGCAGAAAAGAGCACAATGACGGCGAAGGAGAGAACGGAGAGCGGCCCCAAGAGGTCGAAGACGCGCCCGAAGCTTGCAAGGGGCTTTAAGCAGAAGTAGACGGAGAGCAGGAAGAAGGGCGCGAACAGAAGGTCGGAAGGCAGGGTGTCGTAAAAGACGCTCTGCACCATCAGTTTTTGTTCGAAAAGGGGGATATACGCCGCAAAAAGGAAGAAGAGGGAGAGAACGACGCTTCCCAAAGTTGCCGCCGCCCGCCCGAAGGAGCGCTTTAACAGCGCGAAGAAGGAGAGCGCGCGTTTTGCAAGCAGCACCGCCGCGAACACGGAAAGGCTCTCCAAAGCGACGGGAAGCAGCGCCGAGAGCAAAAGGTCGTTCTTCGCGTCCGCCGCAAGCTGCGCGGGCAGCAAAACGAGTTTAGCAAGGGGCGCGATGCACCCGAGGAAAAAGAGGAGCTGGCGGGGCGCGATGGTGCGCGCCGAAGGGAGCGGTTTCATTTCATCCTCCTTTTGTTGGGGCTCAACAGCGCATGCGGCCGCTCTTTGAGGGAGCGCAGCGAAAATTTGACGACGCTGTCCTTCATGTCGTGCGGGTCGGCGGGGGCGAAGGGCGCCATGAGGGGCACGCCGAAGTTCTCCGTGGCCGTCAGTTCGTATAAGACGGCAGCCGTCGCGAGCAGGATGCCGTAGGTGCCTAAACTTCCCGCCATGAGCAGCAGAAAGAGGCGCATGACGCTCGTCGTTTCGATGAGGTCGGGCACGGCATACAGCCCGATGCCGCTGAGGGCGACGATGATGATGGTCGGCGTCGAAAAGATGCCCGCCCGCACCGCCGTCTCGCCCAGAACGAGCGCGCCCACCACCGAGAGCGCCATCCCCACATATTTTGGCATGCGGATGCTCGCCTCGTTCAGAACTTCCAGCATGAGGAGAACGAGGAGCATCTCAAGGGAGGGCGAAAGGGGGATATCGCGGATGCTCCCCGCGATGGTGAGGAGCAGCTTGAGGGGAAAGAGCTGCAGTTTGAACAGCTGCGCCGCCACATAGAAGGCGGGCAGGTACATCGCCGCGAGCATCCCGAAGAGCCGCACAAGGCGGGTGAGCGTCGCCCTCAGCGCGGGCACGAAGTAATCTTCCGCCGCCTGCAGATCCTCCGTCAGAAGATAGGGGAGAGTGAGGGCGATGGGGGAACCGTCCACAAGCACGCCCACCCGCCCTTCGAGCAGCTTTGCGCAGAAGATATCGGGCTTTTCCGTCGTGCCCACCTGCTTGATGAGCGCGTGCGGCCGCGACGAGAGAAAGTCCGCAAGATAGGAAGAATCGGGCACGCCGTCGATATCGACGGCTTTGAGCCGCTCTTCAACGCCTCTTACGACCGCTTCCTCCGCCGTCCCTTCCAGATAGCAGAGGGCGACGAAGGTCTGTGACCGCCTGCCGATCTTCAAAAATTCGACTTTGAGCTCTCCCGTCTTCAATCTCCGCCTGACGAGCGAGGTGTTCACTTTGACGTCCTCGATGAACCCCTCGCGCGGGCCCTTGACGGCGACGTTCGTGGGCGGCTCCATGACGGCGCGCAGGAACACCTTCTTGGTGCCGACGACGAGCGCTTCGTCCATCCCGTCCCAAAGGAGAACGGGATTCCCCGCAAGCACCTCGCCCGCAAGTTCATTCAGGTCGGAAAAGGCGCGCATCTCGGGGGATGCGAGCTTTTCTCCCACCTCTTCCGCCCTTCTTCCGCCGCGGTAGTGCATGAGCGGCCGCACCACGAGCGTGCCCAAAAGCTCCTTGTCGGTGACGGGGTCGCAGTAGAGGATGCGGAACGCGATCCCGCCCTCCGCCGCAAAGTCGAAGGAAAGGATGTCCTCGGCGGGCAGCATCTCTTTGAGCGCCGCAAAATCTTCTTCCATCTTGCCCGAAATTTCCATGCAGCAAGTATGCGAAACCTTTGGAAAAATATGTAAGGGGAGCATTTGCTGCACGGGTTTTCGCAGAGGACATGAAAGGTTTTGCCCGCGAAAGTTGTTTTATGGGTAGAAGGGGGCTGTCCCGGGCAGAGACGCCCCGCGTCGGAAAAGATGGAAAAAGGAGGGAACCATGAAAAGAATATGTTTGACGGGCATTTCTCTGCTGTTTGCGTTCGTACTTCTCAGCGGCTGCGGCGGCAGGGAGGAGGAACTTACCGTCCGCTGTGCCTGCGGGGAGGACTACTATACCCTCCCGCTCGAACAGAAAGGGACTTCGGACGGCGGCAGCAACGGCATTTCCTTTGAAGCAGACATGAGCCTTTCGCAATTGAAAACGCTGATCGACGGCACGGATGCGGGCTCGGCGCAGCTGAAAACGGAGACCGTAGGGGAGCTTTTGGCGATCTTCAAGACGGACGGGACGGGGAGGCTGCACTACTACTGTATTCTGCAAAGCGGCAGCACCTTTTCCCTCTCCAATGCGGAAAATTTCGGCATCGCCGTTCCCTTCCACCTCTTTGCCGAAGAGGAACAGAAAGCGTGGCAATACGGGCTGTATCTCAACGACGGGGAATACGCGACGGAATACGGCATTTCGGAGTTTTCCGCCTTTTATGAAGGCTTAAAGGAAGTGAAGATGTCGGCGGAAGGGGATACCCTTTCCGTTGAGCCGCAAACTGCGCCGAAAAACGGCGCGGCGTCCTGCCGCATTGTGTTCACGTTCTCGGAAGGCAGCGTGCTTGCTTCCATTGAGGCGCTGTCATGAAGGAAGCGATCCGTGTCGAAGGGCTTACAAAGGCCATCGGGGGAAGGCGCATCCTCGACGGCGTGTCCTTTGCAGTACAAGAGGGGGAGATCGTCGGCCTCGTGGGGGAAAACGGCGCGGGGAAGTCTTCCCTCCTCAAATGCCTGACGGGGCTCTGGCGGCCCGATGCGGGAAGAGTTGCCGTGTTCGGCCGCGAGATCGCGGCGGGGTGCGGGTATCTTGAAGAGACGGGCGCGCTCATCGAGTATCCCGCGCTCTTTGGTGAGTACACTCTGGCGGAAAACATCGAACTGTTTTCTGCCTTCTGCCCGGGCGGAAAGGAACGAGCCGCCCGCCTGGTCTCGCGCCTGGGGCTCGAGGAAGGGATGAGGAGGAAGGTCGGAACGTTCTCTTCGGGCATGAAACAGAAGGCGTGCCTTGTCGCCGTGCTGATGAGGAGTCCGCGCCTTCTGATCTTAGACGAGCCGACTGCCATGCTCGATCCCAAGATCTCGCTGGAGTTGAGAAGCCTCATCCGGGAATATCATCAAAGCTATCATACGACGATCCTCATCTCCGGGCACGACCTTTCGGAGATCGAGACTCTCTGCAGCCGCGTGCTCAGGATGAAGGCGGGGAAGATCGTCTCGGAGTTCGATCTTTCTCACAGCCCCGAGCGGGTGTACCGGCTGAAATTTGCAGACAGAGCGCAGGCGGCGGCAGCCCTGGCGCGCACCGGGAAAGCAAACCTGAGGCAGGAAGGGGAGTCTCTCTATTTCAGGGGCACGGGGCGGGAGCTGAGCGGTCTTCTCACGGAATACCGCTTCGAACTTTCCGATCTGACCGTCTGCAACCCCTTAGAGTCGCTGTTTGAGGAGGGACAAGATGTTCGGCAGAGTACTCTCGTTTGAATGCAGAAGCTATTTCCGCTCCAAGGGCTTTTATGTCCTGGCGGCGGTGCTCCTTGTCCTGCTCGTCGGCGTCACGCTCGGCTGCCGTTTTTCCGAAGAGAGCGGCGCGGGGGAGGTTTACGGCGTGGAGGTGTATTCCTCGCGCGAAGAGCTTTTGGAACACATCGAGGCGGGCAAAGAGCACATCGCGGCGCTCGAGGAGTGGCTGCGCCTTTCCGAGGACGATCTGACCGTCTCCTCGGGGGTGAGGAAGGATATGGAGACCGAACTCGCCCAAGAGCGGCAGACGCTCTCGGTGATGAGCGTTCTCTATGAAAAACACATCGCCTATGAGGACTGCTGCGTCTATCTCGGAGCATTCGGAACGGCGGTGCAGACTAAGCTTTCGGTGAGCGTCCTCTCCCTTGTGCTGTGTGCGGGCTTTGGCGTCATCGTATTGTATTTTTCGGCACATATCGCCGTCTCGGCGGCTTCCGAATACCGGGAAGGGCAGGCGCGGCTCACCATGCTGCTGCCGCACGGGCGCATCGTCTATACCCTCGCCCGCCTTTTTGCCCGTCTCGTCGCAGGCATAAGCCTTCTGACGGGCTATGCCGTGCTTTCGGCGCTCTTTCTTGCGTGCGTGTCTGGAACGGGCGGACGGCTCATCGCGGCGTCCGCGCATTCCGCCCTCGCCCTCGGCTTTGCGGAAACGGCGCTCCTCATGACGGCGCTCTATCTCTTTGCCCTCGCTGCCTTCGGCGTGCTCGCCTTTTCGCTGGCGCAGCTTTGCCGCCGTCCGCTGCCCGCCCTCCTTTTCACGGGGCTCGTGGCGGCTGCGGGCAGGCTCGTGCTGCCCGTCGAACTTCTTCTGGGGGAAGCGTCCGTCTCCAGGTTCCTGCCCGTCTGCGCGTTCTTTTTAGATGGCGCCTTTCTGAGCGTCACCGCTCTGCCCGTTTGGGCAAATGTTCTCCTCTCGGCAGCGTTCTGCGGCGCGCTGCTGCTTGCCGCCCTTCTGCGGCTGAAATATACCGACATCCGCTGATGTTGCCGTAACTTTTCTCGAATTGCTTGCGTTTTTCTCTGCGTTGTGTTATACTAAAAACAGTATACTATATGTGGTGCTCTCCCCTGTGGAGAATGCCCGAAAGGCCGTGAAAAACGGAGGGATACGCATGAGGACGGAGCGGAAGAGGCTCATTATTTTCATTCTGTTTGTAGCTGCGCTCGCTGCGGCGCTTTTCCTGCTGTTTGCGCCCTCGGCGCAGTTTGCCTCTGCGGAGGAACAGGGGGAGACGACCGTGCCCGGAAGCGGCGAAAGTTCGGGCGAAGGCTCGGGCGAAAGTTCGGGCGAAAGTTCGGGGGAAGGCTCGGGCGAAACAGGCGGCGAAGAGCCCGAAGAGCCCGACGACCCGGCTCCGCCTCCCGCGCAGAACGTCGCAAGCGTGACGGTGGGCGGCAGCACAACATCTTACACAAGCTTTTCCTCGGCGCTTTCCGCATGGACGGAGGGCGCGACGCTCACCCTTTTGGCGGACGTGAGCTCGGAAACTGTAGAACTTTCCGTCTCCTGCACCCTCGATCTCAACGGCTATACCCTTGAAGGCTCGTCGGGAAGGACGCTCCGCGTGACGGCGGGCACCCTCACTCTGACCGATTCAAGCAGCCGCGGCGGCGGCGAACTCGTGGGCGGCGGCGTCCGCGTGGAGCGGGATGGCGCTCTCCTTTTGTCGGGCGGCTATCTCACCGCCAACAGCGCGGAAGACGGCGCGGCGGTCTATGTCGCCGACGGCGCTTCCTTCACGATGACGGGCGGCACCGTCACGGGGAACACGGCGAGTGGCAACGGCGGCGGCGTGTATCTCTCGGGCGGCGCTTCCTTTGCGATGTCGGGCGGCAGGATCACCGATAACACCGCCTCGGGCGACGGCGGCGGCGTGTATGCCGCGGGCAGCGCGTCGCTTTCGGGCGGAGCAAGCATCTCGGGCAACACCGCAGGCGGCAGGACGGGCAACTTCTATCTCGCTTCCGGGAAGAGCATCTCAGTGACCGCGCTCACGGGTCAGGTGGGCGTCTCCGCGCCTGAGGGCGGCGTCTTTGCGACGGGCACGGCTTCGGGCTTCTTCTCCGATTCCTCCGCCTACGAGGTCTCGTCTTCGGGCAGTGCCTATTCCCTCGTTTTAAGCCCGCTCTCTTCGGTGAGCGCCTCCTTCTCTTCCTCCGAACGCGTCTTCCCGACGACGGAGCTCGAAGCGCTGCTTTCGGGGCTCACGGTCACGGGCACGAACGCCAAGGGGTCGGAATACCCCGCTTCCGAGATCTCTTCGGAGCTCTCCCTTCCCGAAGGCGTCGACGCTCTCACGGTGGGCAGTAACGAGATCGTCCTCACGGCGACGGGCGCGGGCGGCGAACGCGTGCAGACGAGCTTTTTTGTCAATGTCGTCGCGCCCTCTCTCGTCTCCATCGAGACGGCGTTCTCTCAGACCGCGACCGTCTATTTCGACTCTTCCCTCGATGTCCTCGCCTCCGATCTCACGGTGACGGGGCAGTTCAACGACGGGTACGCCCGTCCCCTCGGGCGCACCCCAGAAGAGACGCAGGCGCTCTCGGGCGAAGACTACATCACGGCGGTCTATTCGCTCTCGGGCAGCCTCGCCTCCCATGTGAACGGCACGGTCAACGTCATGGTGCAGGCGGGCAGCAGCATCTCCCTCATCGAGGTGCACGTCTCCAGACACATCATCGATACCGCCGATATCCCCGTGACGGACGCGGTGGAAGTGGAGCGTGAGGAGCCCTGGCAGGTCTCGGATACGGCGTTCACGCCCTCCCTTCCCGCAGGCGTCGAGCCTTCCGTCCAGGTGCTGGGCGCATCGCAGAACGGCGATCTTCCCGCAGGCACCTACGCGGTGGAGATCTCCTTCCGTGTGACGGACGAAAACAACTACGAACTTGTGGGCGGGGCGCGCACGGCGACGCTGACCGTCTACTATGCTTCTCTCACGGCAGCGAGCGAAGACGGCACGATCTTTTATACCGTGGAGCGCGAGGGGGGCATCCCGCTTTCCTGGGAACTCGTCATCGAGGACGTGACGGAGGAAACAACGGCGCCCAAGCTGGACGGCAGCATGGAATCCCGCCAGATCTTCTCCTTCTCCCTTCGCGACGGCGGCCGCATCGTCACCGAGCTCGATACGCCCATCACCGTGCGCATCCGCATCGACGGCTTCTTCTCGAACAAAAACGTGACGCTCTACCGCCTTGTCGAGGACGGCAGCCACATCGCCGTCGAAACGGCGCGCGAAGGAGACTATCTCGTCTTCTCGATCACCTCCGTGCAGACGCAGTACGCCGTCGCGTACGACGCGGGCTTCGGGGTGTATCTTGCGCTCACCATCGTCTTCGGCGTCCTGTGCGTCGGCGGCGCGGTGCTCCTCATCTGGTACTTCAAGCACAAGAAAAAGCTGGATATGACCCTCCCCAAAAACGAACAATGATGTTTTGAAAGCGCGCCCGCCTCTATGCAGCACGGGCGCACTTCTTAGGCAGGCGACTTCGGCCGCCTGTTTTTCGTTCTAATTTTTCCCTCGCGCTCATACTTTGAGCGTATGGAACTCTACGCCCGTCCCAAACAGGACGCTTTGAAAACTCTCAACAGCACGGAAGGGGGGCTCTCTGAGGAGGAGGCGGAGCGCCGCCTTGCTGCATTCGGAAAAAACGAGCTCAAAGAGGGCAAGCGGCGGAGCATCCCCGCCCTCTTCTTTGCCCAGTTCAAAGACCTCATGACGCTCATCCTCGTGGCGGCGGCAGTCCTTTCGGGCGTGCTCGCCTATGTCACGGGGGACAGGTCCGAACTCACCGACACCGCCATCCTGCTCTTCATCATCGTGCTCAACGCGGCGGTGGGGGTGGTGCAGCAGTACCGCGCCGACAGCGCCATCGAAAAGCTGAAAAAGCTCTCCACGGCGACGGCAAAAGTGGTGCGCGGGGGGAGGGTGCGTTTGCTTCCCGCCGCCCTTCTCGTGCCGGGAGACGTCGTTGAGATCGAGGAGGGCGACCGCATCCCCGCCGACTGCCGCATCCTCTCTTCGGAAGGGGTGAAATGCGACGAAGCGCCGCTCACGGGGGAGTCGCGCCCCGTCAGAAAGCGCGACTGCACCGTGAAAAAGCCCGCCCTTGCCGAGCGGGAAAATACCCTCTTTTCGGGCACGTTCTGCCTTTCGGGCAGGGCGCGCTGCGTCGTGACGGAGACGGGCATGCACACGGAGATGGGCGCCATCGCCGACCTTCTTACAAAGGCGCAGCCCGTCCTTTCGCCCTTGGATAAGGTGCTCTCCCGCCTTGCGAAGATCATCTCCTACACCGTGCTCTCCGTCGCGGCGGCGCTCTTTGTGGTGGGCGTTCTGTCGCAGCGGGCGGGCATTCTGCAAAACCTGATGTCCGCGATCGCCGTCGCGGTCGCCGCCATCCCCGAGGGCATGGGCGCCGTCGTCACCGTCATCCTCGCGATGGGCGTGCAGCGTATGAGCGCCTTCCGCGTCACCTGCCGCCGCCTCTCCGCCGTCGAAACGCTGGGCAGCTGCACCTGCATCTGTTCGGACAAGACGGGCACCCTCACCCAAAACCGCATGACGGTGGGCGCCGCCCTTCCCTACGGGGGTGAAAAACGGCTGCTTCGCTGTATGCGTCTGTGCGGGAGCGTCAAGGGGAGCAGCGGCTCCTTTGTGGGCGATCCCACCGAAGTGGCGCTCGCCGAATACGCGGAAGCCCGCGGAGAGCGGGGCGAAGGGCGGCTGCTCGCGGGGGGCTGCCCCTTCACTTCCGAAGCGCGCTTCATGCGCGTGCGCGTCGAGGCGGAAGGGGGAGCGCTCTTTCTTGAAAAGGGCGCGCTCGACGTCGTCCTCTCTCACTGCCGCACGGCGGACGGAAGGGCTCTGACGCAGGAACTTTGCGCCCGCATCCGCAAGGAAGCCGCCGCTTACGAAGAGCGCGCGATGCGCGTTCTCGCCTTTGCCGAAGGCGCAGACGAGACAAAGCTCGACTTTCTGGGGCTTGCCGCGCTCTTCGATCCGCCGCGCGAGGGCGCCAAAGAGGCGGTCGAAGCGTGCAGGCGGGCGGGCGTGCGCACGGTGATGATCACGGGCGACAGCCCCGCAACGGCGCTTGCCGTCGCAAAAGAGCTCTCCATCGCATCTTCGCGCGAGGAAGTCATGACGGGGGAAGAGCTCGACGCTTCGGGGGAAAATGCCCAAGCGATCGGGCGCTGCCGCGTGTTCGCGCGCGTCAGCCCCAAGCACAAGCTCGCTATCGTCAAAGCGCTGCAGAAGGAGGGCGAGGTCGTCGCCATGACGGGGGACGGCGTCAACGACGCGCCTTCCGTCAAGGCGGCGGATATCGGCGTTGCAATGGGTTCGGGCACCGACGTCACCAAGAACGCCGCCGACATGGTGCTCGGCGACGACAACTTTTCCGCCATCGTCCGCGCGGTGGAAGAGGGGCGGGGCGTCTTTTTCAACGTGCGCCGCACCATCGATTTCTTCCTCGCCACCAACCTTGCAGAAGTGCTTGCCGTGCTCCTTGCGACGCTCTTTTTGTGGAAATTCGAATTCCTCACTTCGACGCAGCTACTCTGGATCAACCTCATCACGGACTCGCTGCCCGTCCTCGCCCTCGGCGTCGAACGCACCGTCGGCGTCATGGAGCGCCCGCCCGTCCGCGCAGACGACATTTTGTCTCGCCGCTCCCTCATTTCCATCGCCTTTTACGGCGGCGTGCAGACGGCGCTCGTCCTTCTGGTTTTCGGCATCGGCATCGCCCTTTGGGGGAACGCCGTCGCCTCTTCCTGCGCCTTCTTAACGCTCTCCCTTCTGGAACTGTTCCACGCCTTCAACGTGCGCGGAGGAGCCTTCAACCGCGCCCTCATCGCAACGGAGCTTTTGGGCGTCCTCTCCACCGTCCTTCTCGCGGCGCTCCCGCCCCTTGCTCGGCTTTTCGGACTCGCGGCGCTCCCGCTCCCCGCATGGGCGCTCGTGGCGGCTGCCTCTCTTTTGATCCTGCCCGCGGGCAGGCTCTGGCGCAGGCTGCAAAGGCGTCGAACGGCTCGTCGCTCGCTCAAAAGGCGCAGAAGACGCACCCTTCTTCCCGGAAGCGCGCGATGATCGAGGGCAGCGCTTCCGCCGTCTCTTTATGGCGGGCGGAGTCGTGGAGAAGCAGGATGACGGGGTCCTTTCCTTTGCTCGTGCGCACGGCCTCTCTGACGAGGCGTTGTGCGCTCGCATGGGGGATCTCCTCATCCCCGCACACGGCGTTCCAGCCGACGATCTCATAGCCCCGCTCGCGGATGATCTCTCTCTGCCGCTCGTGCCCGCCGCCCGGAAAGCGGTACAGCCGCGGCGTCACGCCCGTTACCTGAAAGATGTATGCGGCGCACTCGTCGATATCGGCAAGCAGCGCCTCGTCCGAAGAATAGATGCGTTTGTAGTCGTGCGAAGCCGAATGCACGCCCAGGGAGTGACCCTCTTCCGCAATGCGGAGGAGGGTCTCTTGCCTCGTCTTTGCCATATCGCTGACGATAAAGAAGGTCGCCTTGATATTTTCCTCTTTCAGGATGTCCAGAACGCGGCCCGTCACGACGGTCGAAGGCCCGTCGTCAAAGGTGAGGTACACCCGCCGCGCGCTCGCCTCCGCCGCAAAGGTAAACGCCGCCCGCGTGCGTTCCAATTGCAGCCCGCAGGCGACGAACATCGCAAGCAGCACCGAAAGCAGGAGCACCGCGGGGAGAAATCGTTTCTGCATATCAAAAGTGTGCCTTGTTTTCGCCATTTTATTTACTTTTGCCGTGAGATATGCTATAATACGGACATGCAAGGTCTTCAAGACGATCACGGCACAGAAGCGCTCTCCCGCAAGGGGCGCCTTATTGCCGATTTCAAAGAACAGTTCGGCGAAGCGCCCGCGTATTTCTTTTCCTCCCCGGGAAGGGCAGAGATCGTGGGCAACCATACCGACCACAACGGCGGCAAAGTTTTGGTCTCCGCGATCTCCTGCGACGTCATGGCGGCTGTCTCGCCGCGCACCGACGGCAATGTCGTCATCGCTTCGGGCGCGTACTATCCCATCCGCCTCTCCGTCCACGAACTCTCCGTGCGCGAGCGCGAAAAGGGCAAGTCCATCGCCCTCGTGAGGGGGGTGCTCGGCTATCTGAAGGAGCTCGGGCTTTCCTTCGGCGGCTTTTCCTGCGTCACGCACAGCAATATCTTCCGCGGGGCGGGCGTCTCCTCCTCGGCGGCGTTCGAAGTGCTCATCGCGGAGATCGTCAACACGCTCTATCTCGGGGGAAGGCTCCCCGCCATCGAAAAGGCGCGCGCGGGCATGTATGCGGAAAACGACTATTTCGGCAAGCCCTGCGGGCTTTTGGATCAGGCGGGCATCGCCTTCGGCGGGCTCAACGAGATCGACTTTTCCCCGCGCGAACCCTTCGTCACGCCCGTTCCCGCGCCCGAAGGCTATCGCCTCATCCTCACCAACACGGGCGGCTCGCACGCAAAGCTCACCAATCATTATGCGGATATCCGCCGCGAGATGGGCGAAGTCGCCGCCTTCTTCCATAAAAAATACCTCTTCGAACTTTCCGAGCGCGATCTTTTGGAAGCGCTCCCCGCGCTCCGCCAAAAGGTGAGCGACAGAGCAATTCTTCGCGCCTTCCACTTCTTCGAAGAGAATAAACGGGTGGAACTCGCCGCCCGTGCGCTGCAGGAAGGGGACACCTCGCTCTTTTTCGAACAGGTGCTTTCAAGCGGCGAGAGCAGCTTAAAATTCCTTCAGAACTGCTATCTCCCCGGCGACAGCTATCAGCCCGTCGTCATCGCCTTGAAGCTCAGCGAAAAGCTGTTGAGAAGCGGCGCGTACCGCATGATGGGCGGGGGATTCACGGGCACCGTGCTCGCCTTCTGCCCCGTGGGGGGAGAGGAGCGCTACTGCCGCGAGATGGCGCGTGTTTTCGGCAGGGAGAACGTCTTTCTGACCGATCTCCGCGCCGAGGGCGCCACGCAAATTTCAGGATAAAATCATTGATCGGAGGGATCTATTATGATTCAGACAAAGGTATTCGGCAAAACGGCGGACGGCAGGGAAGTCCTTGCCTTCACCTTCGAGGACGGCGCGCGCCGCGCCACCATCCTCAACTACGGCGGCATCGTGCAGAGCATCGTCGTGCCCGATAAGGACGGCAAGCCCACCGACGTCATCCTCGGCTATAACGACATGGCGGGCTACGAAAACAACGGCGGGTATCTTGGCGCGCTCATCGGCCGCTTCGGCAACCGCATCGGCGAGGGCAAGCTCACCATCGACGGCACGACGTACGACCTTTACTGCAACGACCGCGGCAACCACCTCCACGGCGGCAAAGTGGGCTTCAACAAGAAGATCTGGGCGCACGAAGTGGACGGCGACAAGCTGAAGCTCTCCATCCTCTCCCCCGACGGCGAAGAAAACTATCCTGGCAATCTTTCCGTCACCGTCACCTACACCTTCAAGGATGGCGAACTTAAGATCGCTTACCACGCCGAAACGGACAAGAAGACGGCGCTCAACCTCACCAACCACGCCTATTTCAATCTGAGCGGCGAAAACGACGGCTCCATCCTCGACAACGAGCTTTGGATCGACTGCGACGAGATCACGCCCACCAACCCCACGATGATCCCCGTGGGCGGCTTCCGCGCCGTCAAGGGCACGCCCTTCGACTTCAACGAAGCAAAGCCCATCGGCCAAGACATCGAGGCGGACGATACCGACTTAAAGCAGGGCAACGGGTACGATCACTGCCACGTCCTCAAAAACAAGTGCGGGGAGTATGTCAAGTACGCCGTTGCAAAGAGCCCCAAAACGGGCATCACGATGACGTGCTACACCGATATGCCCGCCGTGCAGTTCTATGCGGGCAACGGGCTGCACCAGCAGGGCAAGAGCATCTACTACGGCAAGCGCGCGGGCTTCTGCCTTGAAACGCAGTGCATCCCCAACAACGTCAACGTGCCCGAGTATGCCGCAAAGGGCAGCTCCTTCCTCTCTCCCGGCGAGGTGTATTCCTTCACCGCCGCCTACAAGTTCGAAGCATAAGTTAACATACGAAAGGCCGCCCGCCGCGCGAATGCGCGGCGGGCGGCCTCTTTCTTTCGGGGCAGTAAAAAGTTCTCGTGATGAACGAGATCGAATTGGAAGCGCAATACAATGCCCTTCCCGTGCAGGGGGCGAGCGAAAGCTTTTTTCAAGCCCTCTCTGTGCAGGGGGCGAGCGAAAGCTTTTTTTCAAGCCCTCCCCGTGCAGGGGGTGAGCGAAAGTTCTTTTTCATGCCCTTCCTGTGCAGGGGGCGAGCGAAAGCTTTTTTCAAGCCCTCCCCGTGCAGGGGGCGAGCGAAAGTTCTTTTTCATGCCCTTCCTGTGCAGGGAGCGAGCGAAAGCTTTTTTTCAAGCCCTCCCTGTGTAAGGGAGGGTGCCGAACGAAGAGAGGCGGGAGGGTTGTAAAAACGGGCGGCGGCGCTTTGCGCCGCCGCCCCGCCATCATTATCGGAACAAAATATTGCCTTCCACTTCATACCGCGCGGCGCCGAACGCCCGCTCGAGGACGCAGCCATTCAGGCATTCTTCCTTTTTCCCCGCAAAGCGGATGCCGCCGTTTTCGAGGACGAGCACATGATCGCAAGCAAAGATGCCGTCCGAAAGGTCGTGCGACACGAAGAGCACCGTCTTTTTCTTCTCTTTCAGCTCCTGCAAAACAGAAAAGAACACGCTCTTGAAGGGGAGGTCCATATATGTCGTCGGCTCGTCGAGAAGGACGAGCGGGGTGTCCTGCACGAGCAGCATGGCGAGGAACACCTTCTGCTTTTCCCCGCCCGAAAGGGTAGAAACGCGCCGCGTTGCAAGCTCCCCGATGCCGAGCCTTTGCATGGCGGCATGCACTTCTTCGCGTTCTGCGGCGCTCAGCCGCGCCGAGTAGGGGCTCCTTCCGAACCCGACGACTTCCTCTGCGGGAAGGTCGGGCGAAGGCAGCATCTGCGGTAAAATGCTTAATAGTTTCGCTCTTTCCCGCGCGGGAAGCCCCTTGAGCTCCTTCCCGTCAAGCTTCACGCTGCCCTCGAAGGGGAGCGCCCCCGCGATGCAATGAAGAAGGGTAGATTTCCCCGAGCCGTTGCGCCCCAGAAGCGCAGTCACCCCCTCGGGAAGATGAAACCCGATGTCCCGCAGCACCTGTTTTTTGCCGTATGAGGCGGAGATATGCGCTTCAAACATGGCGTTTCCTCCTCAACACAAGCGCTAAAAAGAAGGGGACGCCGAGGAGCGCCGTAAACACGCCCACGGGGATCTCGGTCGGGGCAAAGAGGGTGCGGGCGAGCAGGTCCGCAAGCAGCAAAAGCGCCGCGCCCAGCATGGGGGAAAGGCAGAGCTCTCCCCGCATATTTCCCTTCACGAGGGCGCGCGCCGTGTGCGGCACGATGAGCCCGACGAACCCGATGAGCCCCGTAAAGGAGACGGCAGCTGCCGCCGAAGCCGCCGCCGCGATAAGGCTAAAAAGCCGCACCCGTTTCACCGAAACGCCCAAAGAGCCCGCGAGCGTATCGCCGAGGCAGAAAAGCGCGAGTTTTTTCGAAAGCAGCTGACTTGCAACAAGGCAGGAAAGGATGAGGACGGCGGGGAGGAGCAGGTCTTCCGTCTTCACGCCGTGCAGCCCGCCCACCGAAAAGTCGATGTAAGAGGAGAGTGCATCGGGGTCGACGACGGAAAGGAAGGAGATGCCCGCCTGAAAGAGGGCGGAAAGCGCGACGCCCGCAAGCACGATGACGGCGCGGCTCATCCCCGCCGAGCGCGCCACGCCCAATATGAGAAAGGTCGCAAGCAGCGCCCCCAGAAACGCCGCCAAAGGGAGAAAGGCATAGGCGAGGGGCGCGCACACGAGGAGAAGCAGGACAGCAAACCCCGCCCCCGCATTGATGCCCAGAATGCTCGGCGAAGCGAGCGGGTTGTCCGTCACCCGCTGTAAAAGCGTTCCCGCCTGCGAAAAGGCGACGCCCGCGAGGATAGCTCCCAGAACGCGCGGCAGGCGGGAGGAATAAAAGATGGCGGTGTACGTCTCATAGCCCTCTTTTTGCAGCATCCCGCCCCAGAACTCGGCAGAAGAGAGGGGAACGCTCCCCAGCCGCAGCGCCAAAAAAGCGGAGGCAAGCAGCAGCGCCCCCGCTGCAGAAAAGACGATGAAGTTGCGCGCTTTTGCGTTCATCCGATGGTGTGCAACAGACGGGCGAGCGTCTCGTACGCCTCCGCCCACCGCCCGTTGGGCTTGAAGTGGAAGAGCTCCTTTTCAAGAAAGGCGTAATTTCCTTGTCTGACGGCGGTAAGCTGCTGCCATGCGCTCTCCTGGAGCATTTCCTTCACAAAGTTCTGCGAAGCTTCCTCGTCGCCCATCGCCGTGAAGAAGATATAGTCGGGGTCTTCTTGCAGGATATATTCGATGCTCAGCGTATCCGAAAGGACGGCGCCCGCAAGCAGCGAATCGTCGGCGATGTTGTGCGTTCCGAGTTCCTTCAGCATCTCTGCGGCGAAGTGATCTTCGGAGGTCTTCGCCTTCACCGAGCGCGCCGAAGACCCCGCGCGGACAAAGAGGATATCGACGCCCTCGAAGCTGTTTTCCGCAAGAATGGTATCGATCGCCTGCTTTTGCGCCGCGCCGTACTGTTCAAACGCCGTCTCATCTCCCGTGATATCGGTGCAGATCTTCAGAACATCTGAAAAGTCGGAAAAACTCTCGACGACAAACTGTGCCGCGGGGATATCGAGCTCCATGAGCGTCTCTGCCGTCTCCGCCTGCGCCGCGATATCGCCCGAGCAGATGACAAAGTCGGGCTTTTCGATAAGCAGCCGTTCGAGGTCGATCTTTTTCCCTGCGCCGTCGTCAACGAGAGGGGTGCCTTCGGGGACGAACCCGCGCTCCACGCTCTCGCCCACGGTCACGGCGACCGTGCCCCCCGCAAGCTGCCAAAGCTCTGCAAACGAGGAAAAGAGCACGGCGACGCGCTCGGGCTTTTCTTGAAGGACGATGGTCTCTCCCGCGCTGTCCGTAAAGGAGGCATAAGCGGCGGGCGGATAGGGCGGCACGAGAATGGGGTCGTCCCAATTTTTCGTACAGCCCGAAAAGAGGGCGGGGAGCATCAGCGCTGCCGCCCCCAAAGCAAGGGCGATGCGCTGCTTACAGAGCAAGGATCTCCTCCTTTTTGGCAAGCAGTTCGTCCGAAAGCAGCATTCTTTCCGTCTCTTCAAACCCGATGCGGGCAATGACGTCCGCAAAGCGTTCGCCCTTATTGCCGTATGCCTTGAAGAAGAGGATGGCTTTTTTCACCGTCTTCACAACTTCCTCTTCCGAATGCAGGAGCACGCTTAAAGCTCTCCCCTGCGCCACGCGTTTGCCCCATCTGCCGCCGATGTAAATTTTATAACCGTCCACGCAGTCGATGGCATGGAAGGGGCACACCTTCACGCAGCGACCGCAGTTGTTGCACGTCTTGTCGTCGCGGACGAACTTTTTGTCGGCAAGGCTCGCCGAATGGATGGGGCATTCCTTGACGCACGCATTGCACCCGCGGCACAGCTCGGGCATGGGCACGGGCGTCCTCTGGCCGACGATGCCGATGTCGTTGAGGTCGGGCTTCACGCAGTTGTTGGGGCAGCCGCCCACCGCGATCTTGAACTTGTGGGGGAGGGCGACGCCGCGGTACCCTTCATAAAAGAGGGTGTGCAGCTTTTTCGAAAGGGCGAAGGTGTCGATGAGCCCGTATTGGCAGGTCGTGCCCTTGCACGAGACGACGGGCCTCACCTTTGCGCCCGTGCCGCCCGTTTCCAGCCCGCGCTCCTTCAAAAAGGCGATGAGCGCTTCCGCTTTTTCATAGGGGACGCGCTGGATCTCGCAGGTGAGGCGCACGGTCATGGCGATCTCTCCGTCGCCGAATTTTTGTGCCGCCTCCGAAATAGCGTTCATCTCCTCCGAGGTGATCTTCCCGTTCGCCGTGATGACGCGGACGTTGAAGCAGTCCGCCGTCGTCTTGTCGCGCAAAAAACCGAGCCCTTTGAGGCGGGTCACTTCCGCTTGGGGCACGGTGCACTTGGGGTACTTCGCGGGGTCGTAGTTCATAAAACTCCTCCTATTCTCTTCGGTCTTATATATAGTTTAACGCATTTGCGGCAAAATGTCAATGGGGGAGGGGAGATACGCCTGTTTTCCGCCCAAAACTCTGCCGCAAAACGCCGTTTTGCCCAAAACAGCCCGTCCCAAACGCCCTGTTTCGAAATTTGTCGAAATAAAATGCCGCCGATGGGTTGACAAAATTCGAAATGTGTGCTATCCTTGTTTCAAAAAATATCGAAAGAAGTACAAGGGGGGGGGTAGATGAAGAAGAACGTATGGGAGGCGTTATCGGACAGCACGCGGCGGGAGATATTAAAACTTTTGAGATCGCGCCCGCACACGGCGGGGGAGATCTGCGATCAGTTCTCGCTCTCGCCTGCGACCGTCTCGCATCACATCTCCGTCCTCAAAGAGAGCGGGCTCATCACGGGCGAGCGTCGCGCCCAGACCATCGTCTATCATCTCAACACGACGGTCGTGCAGGAGATGATGCGCGCCCTTGCGGGGCTCTTGGACTGATCGCTCCACGCCTTAGCGGGGCTCCCGGACTGAGCGCCCCGCGCGTTTGCCCCGCCCGACCCGCGCACTTCGCCCTTAGCGGGCTTTCCAATTTGCGCCCCGCGCGGAACAAAAACGAAAAAGAACAAGGAGGAACTTGATGCAGCATTTCAAGACCGCCATCCTCTATACCGTACTCTCTCTTTTGAGCCTCTTGGCGTTTACGGTCGGGATCCTCTTTCTTCCCGAAGAGGTCGCCGTCCACTTCAACTACGAGGGCGTGTGCGACCGCATGGGCTCCCCGTGGGTGTATATCTCGCTTCCCGCCGCCGCAGCGCTCGTTTCGGGCGGGTTGTTTGCCGCCGCTTTGAAGGAGAATAAAAACGCCCGCATCCTCAATATCTGCCTCGTTGTGGTGGGTGCGGTCTTCACCGTCCTCGGCTGGGTGCTCTTCGCGCTCGGGGCGCAGGGAACGCAGCTCGGCGAAAAGCTGAACTTTCCCTTTGCCGCCGCCATCCTGCTGCCCCTTGCCATCCTCATCATGGTGATGGGCAACTATATGCCCGTTGCGGGGCGCAACAAGTGGTTTGGCCTCCGCACGAAGGAGACGCTTGCAAGCGACTATGTCTGGGAGAAAGCCAACCGCTTTTCGGGCGTGCTCCTGTTCGCGGCAGGGGCGCTGAGCGCCGTCGCCTCCATCCTCTTTTCCGTCCTCGGGCTCGACTTTGTCGCGCTCATCGTGACGGCCGCGCTCATCCTCATCGTCACCGTCATCTCGCTCATCCATGCGTATCGTATCGCAAAGCGCATGCCCGAAGATGCGGACAATACACAAGAAACTAAGTAAGGAGTCAATATGGAAGAAAATGCCATCGTGCGGGCGGAAGGGCTCAGAAAGACCTTCACGCTCTCGCAGAAACAGCAGAAGCTCGAAAAGACCGCCGAAAAGCGCAAAGTCGCCGTCGACGGGCTCTCCTTCTCCGCCTACCGCGGCGAGATCTACGGGCTTCTTGGTCCCAACGGCGCGGGCAAGACGACGACGCTCCGCATCCTCTCCACGCTCATCCGCCCCGATGAAGGCGACGCCTTCGTGGGCGGCTGCTCCGTCCTTCGCGAAGGGGAGAAGGTGCGCGATAAGATCGGCTTCATGACCAGCGAATTAAAGCTCGAGGGCTTCTTTACCCCGAGCTATCTCTTTGACTTTTTCGGCGCGATGCACGGCGTCGGAAAAGATGCGCTCGCCGCCAGGAAGCAGGAACTTTTCTCGCGCTTCGGCATCGACCGCTTCGCCGAAGTCAAAGTGAGCGATCTCTCGACGGGCATGCTGCAAAAGGTCTCGCTCGTCGTCGCCATCGTACACGATCCCGAAGTCGTCATCTTCGACGAGCCGACGAACGGCCTCGACGTGCTCACGGCAAAGGTCGTCACCGACTTTTTGATTGAGCTCAAAAACATGGGAAAGAGCATCCTTCTCTCCACGCACATCTTCTCCCTCGTCGAAAAACTGTGCGACAGGGTGGGCGTCATCATCGACGGCAGGATGGCCGCCGAAGGAACGCTCGAAGAACTTTGCGGCGGATGCAGCCTCGAAGATAAGTTCTTTGAAATTTACCGCAGCATCAAGGGGGAGATCGTATGAAACTCAAAGCGCTCATCCAAAAGGAATTTCAGCGGTTCTTCCGCGATCCCAAACTCATTGCAACGCTCGTTCTCCCGGGCGTCCTCATCTACTTCATCTATTCGCTCCTCGGCAGCGCCATCTGGGGCGGCGAGAAGAACTATTCCTACGACGTCTTCGTCTACGGCTCTTCGCCGAAAGTAGAGGCGCTCTTCGAAGGTTCCTTCGGGGAAAGCCTCACCCTCACCCGCACCGAGGATAAAGAGCAGGCAAAGGCACAAGTCAAGGCGGGCAGCGCAACGGCGCTTATCACCTTTTCCGAAGATTTCGACAACGCCGTCTCTGAGTACGACCCCATGAGCGGGGAGAAGGCGCCCGAGATCGAGATCTTCTACCGCTCGGCGGACGATGCGAGCGCCGCGTTCTACACGGCGGCGACGTCGCTGCTTTCCGCGTACGAGGGGGAGATCTCCAACGCCTTCGACGTCAATTTGGGCGATCAGCAGTACGACTTTTCGTCGACGTCCGAAGTCGTGATGACCATCTTAGGGGGTCTCCTTCCCTTCCTCGTCGTCACCCTCATCTTCTCGAGCTGCATGAGCATCACGCTCGAATCGGTGGCGGGGGAGAAGGAGCGGGGAACGCTCGCGACCATCCTCGTCACGTCCGTCAGGCGCACGGATATCGCCCTCGGCAAGGTGCTGCCGCTCTCCTGCATCGCGGCGCTCGGCGCGCTCTCGAGCTTTTTGGGCATCGCCCTCAGTATGCCAAAACTCATGGGGCTCGAGCTCGGCGGCATGTTCGTGGAGTACGCCTTCGGCGATTACATCCTGCTGCTTGCGCTCATCGTCTCCATCGTGCCGCTCATCGTCTCGGCAATGACTGCCATCTCGACGTACGCCAAGTCGGTGAAGGAGGCGTCCTCCTACACGGGCGTCATCATGATCGTCGTCATGGTGCTCTCGCTCGTCTCGGCGTTCCTCTCGGGCATCGGCGATTGGGTCGCCGTCATCCCCGTGCTGGGTACGGTGGTCGCCATCCAGAGGGTGCTGGAAGGGGGAGCCGCGCTCCTTATCGGGCTCATCGCCATCGGCATCAACCTTGTCTTCACGGTGCTCTTCATCCTGTTGGTGGCAAAGATGCTGGGCAGCGAGCGTATCATGTTCGGCAAATGAGTTTAGGCAATATTCATCGGCTGAATACTTTGTCGCCTTTGCGCACTCCTTCGTCGGAATGTGGCGCATCTGGCGGGTGTTTACCCGAGGGGCAGACACCGCGCTTACAACGCCAATTCCTCCTCTTTCCAAAAAATCTTTGCCTAAGCAAATCTTTTTTGGAAGGGGGAAGGGTGTTGGGCTCCCTTCGTCGCTTACGCAGGCGAAAGGGCTCCCGCAAAAGTCGCGTTGGCGAGTTTTGCGGGATAAAAAAATGCAGGGGCTTGCCGTTTCGGTAAGCCCCTGCATCCATATTCTATATCAGAGAATCAATTGTTATTCGGCTCAATACATCCCGTCCATGCCGCCGCCTGCGGGTGCGGGCGCTGCGGGAGGGGTGGGGATATCGGTGACGATGGACTCCGTCGTCAGAAGCGTCGAAGCGACGGAAGCCGCATTCTGGAGCACCGAGCGCGTGACCTTGGTGGGGTCGATGATGCCGCTCTCTTCCATATCGGTGTAGACGTTCTTCAGAGCATCGAACCCGAAGTTTGCGTCGCCCTTCGAAAGAATTTTCTCGACGATGACCGAGCCGTCCAGCCCTGCGTTCGCCGCGATCTGACGGACGGGCTCCTCGCATGCCTTGAGGATGATGGAAGCGCCCGTCTTTTCGTCGCCTTCGAGCGTTGCGACGAGTTCCTTGATGACGGGCACGCACGAAAGGAGCGCGCTGCCACCGCCGGGCACGAAGCCTTCCTCGACTGCCGCTCTCGTCGCTGCGAGGGCGTCGTCGATGCGCAGCTTCTTCTCCTTCATCTCGACCTCGGTCGCCGCGCCGACGTTGATGACTGCCACGCCGCCCGCGAGCTTTGCAAGGCGTTCCTGCAGCTTTTCTCTGTCGTAGTCGGAAGTCGTTACCTCGATCTGCGCCTTGATGGACGCGACGCGCGCCTTGATATTTTCCTTGTCGCCCGCACCGTCGATAATGGTGGTGTTGTCCTTGTCGACCTTCACCTGGTTGGCTCTGCCGAGCATATCCGTCGTCACATCCTTGAACTCATAGCCAAGGTCGGACGAAATGACCGTGCCGCCCGTGAGGACCGCGATATCTTCGAGCATCGCCTTTCTCCTGTCGCCGAAGCCGGGCGCCTTGACGGCAACGCAGTTGAACACGCCCTTGAGCTTGTTGACGATGAGCGCAGCAAGCGCGTCGCCTTCGACGTCCTCTGCAATGATGAGGAGGCGTGCGCCCTGCTGAGCGAGGGGCTCGACGATGGGCAGGATCTCCTGCAGATTGCTGATCTTCTTGTCGGTGATGAGGATGTAGGGGTTATCAAGCACCGCTTCCATCTTCTCGGTGTTGGTCACCATGTAAGCGGAAGCATACCCTCTGTCGAACTGCATGCCTTCGACGGTGGTGAGCTCGGTCGAAGTGGTCTTGCCCTCTTCGACGGTGATGACGCCGTCCTTGCCGACGATCTCCATCGCATTTGCAATGAGTTCGCCGACCGTCTCGTCGCCCGCCGAAATGGAAGCGACCTGCGAAATGGCCTTCTTGCCCTCGACCTTCTTCGAGATGGACTGAAGCTGCTTGACGGCGGCGTCCACTGCCTTTTCGATGCCCTTTCTCAAAATGATGGGGTTGGCGCCCGCCGCAAGGTTTTTCAGGCCCTCCCTGATGATGGCCTGCGCGAGGAGCACGGCGGTCGTCGTGCCGTCGCCCGCGACGTCGTTGGTCTTCGTCGAAACTTCCTTGACGATCTGCGCGCCCATGTTCTCGAAGGGATCGGGCAGTTCGATCTCCTTTGCGATGGTCACGCCGTCGTTGGTGATGAGGGGTGCGCCGAACTTCTTGTCGAGCACCACGTTGCGGCCCTTGGGGCCTAAGGTGATCTTCACCGTATCTGCAAGCGTATTCACGCCCTTTTCGAGGGCCTTTCTTGCGTCATCTCCGTATTTGATCTGCTTTGCCATAACACAAAACTCCTTATTAGATTTGTTTTAGAAAGATCAGTCCTCGACCACGGCGAGGATATCGCTCTGCTTGATGATGGTGAACTCTTTGCCGTCCACCTTAAAGTCCGTGCCTGCATACTTGGAACAGAGCACCTTGTCGCCGACCTTCACCTGCATGGTGACTTCCTTGCCGTCGATGACCCCGCCGGGGCCGACTGCAACGACAACGCACGTCTGCGGTTTCTCCTGTGCGGATGCGGGAAGGATGAACCCGCTCTTCGTCTTCTCTTCGACGTTCGCCGCTTCGACGACGACCTTGTCGAACAATGGTTTGATGTTCATACTGACCTCCTTAAACGTTGAACGGACGCCAAAGGGCGCCGTATTTTGGCTCGATGCCTTTTTCCCTTCTATTATAAACGCCCGAAAAGTGCGCTCAAACGGGAAAGTGTCATTTTTTTGGCGAAATTTTCCTGTTTTTTTGCGCGCGCCCGCCGCGCGGGCATGAGCCGAGTTGACTTCTCCTTGAAAAATTGTTATAATCAGACTATAAGAGGGGCATGTCTTTGCCCCGAGGGGGTATTTCGTGGATAAATGGGATGAACGATTCATGGAACTGACGCGCCACGTCGGCGGCTGGGCGAGCTGTTTCCGCCGCAAGGTGGGGGCGGTCATCGTGCGCGACAAACGCGTCATGACGACGGGCTACAACGGCGCGCCGTCGGGCATCCCTTCCTGTATGGAGAAGGGCGAGTGCCTGCGCGAAAAGCTCAACATCGCAAGCGGCACGCGCGCGGAGCTGTGCTACGGCGTCCACGCCGAGCAGAACGCCATCATCCAGGCGGCGAAATACGGCATCAACATCACGGGGGCGACCCTCTACTGCACCCACCAGCCCTGCGTCATCTGCGCCAAGATGATCATCAACGCAGGCATCAAACGCGTCGTCTACGACGAAGGCTATCCCGACGAGTTCTCCATGCGGCTCTTCCGCGAAGCGGGGACCGTCATCGAAAAATATTCCGATCTTCAAGATCGCAAGGAGAAATAACATGCATCCCATCGTCACCTTTGAAATGGAGGACGGCTCCGTCTTCCGCGCCGAGCTCTATCCCGAGCTCGCGCCCAACACCGTCAACAATTTCTTGTCTCTTGTTCAGAAGGGCTTTTACGACGGCATCATCTTCCACCGCGTCATCGAAGGCTTCATGATCCAGGGAGGGGACCCCAAGGGCGTCGGCACGGGCGGCCCCGGCTACCACATCAAAGGGGAGTTTAAGGCAAACGGCGTGGAAAACCCCGTGAAGCACGAGCGCGGCGTCCTTTCCATGGCGCGCGCACAGCACCCCGATTCCGCAGGCTCTCAGTTCTTCGTGATGCACGCGGCGGCGCCCTATCTCGACGGGCAGTACGCCGCCTTCGGCAAGGTCATCGAGGGGATGGAGGCGGTGGATGCGATCGCAACGACGCCCACCGACTTCCGCGATAAGCCTTTAAAAGAGCAGAGGATGAAGAAGGTCACGGCGGAGACCTTCGGCGAAAGCTATCCTGAACCCGAAAAAATCGTCTGAAATATCACAACATCTTGATTATGCGTGACATAATTGGGGTAAAACTTTTGTTTTTGGACTGTTAGGAGAGTATTATGTCAGACAAACTATTGTACGAAAACCCCTTGACGACCCGCTATGCGAGCCGCGAGATGCTCATCAACTTCGGCGATGAGAAGCGCTTCCGCCTGTGGAGGCAGCTCTGGGTCGCACTTGCGGAGAGCGAGATGGAGCTCGGGCTTCCCATCACGAAAGAGCAGGTCGAGGAACTCAAAGCGCACATCGATGACATCGACTACGAGCGCGCCGAAGAGTACGAACGCCAGAAGCGGCACGATGTCATGGCGCACGTCGCGGCATTCGGCGACGTCGCTCCCTCTGCAAAGGGCATCATCCACTTGGGCGCGACGAGCTGCTTCGTCGACTGCAACTCCGAGCTCATCATCATGCGCGACGCGCTCGACATCATCGAACAAAAGCTTGTCAACGTCATGGATAAGCTCCGCTCCTTCGCGCTCAGATATAAAGATCTCCCGACGCTCGGCTTCACGCACCTTCAGCCCGCCCAGCTCACGACGGTGGGCAAGCGCGCCACGCTCTGGCTGCAGGATCTTATGCTCGACTACGAGAGCCTGCAAAATCTCAAAGAGCACTTCAAGCTCCGCGGCGTCAAGGGCACGACGGGCACCCAGGCAAGCTTTTTGGAGCTGTTCGACGGCGACGAAGAGAAGGTCAAGGAACTTGAAAGGCGCGTCGTTAAAAAGATGGGCTATGACAAGGTGTACGGCGTCACGGGGCAGACGTATCCCCGCAAGTTCGACTACAACGTCCTCTGCGTGCTCTCCCAGATCGCGCAGAGCGCCTACAAATTCTCCAACGACATCCGCCTTCTCCAGCACATGAAGGAAGTGGAGGAGCCCTTCGAAAAGACGCAGGTCGGCTCCTCGGCGATGGCGTACAAGCGCAACCCGATGCGCTGCGAGCGCATGGGCTCGCTTTGCCGCTATCTTGTCTCCCTTCCCATGAATTCGGCGGTCACGGCTTCCACGCAGTGGTTCGAGCGCACCCTCGACGATTCTGCCAACCGCCGCATCGTCAACGCGCAGGCGTTCCTCACGGCGGACGCCATCCTCACCATCTATATGAACGTCGCAGAGAACCTCGTCGTCTATGAGAAGGTCATTGCAAAGCATATCGCGCAGGAGCTTCCCTTCATGGCGACGGAAAACATCATGATGGAGTGCGTCAAAGCGGGAAAAGACAGGCAGGAGCTGCACGAGCGCATCCGCGAACTTTCGCAGGAAGCGGGCGCCAACGTCAAAGTCAACGGCGGAGAGAACGACCTTCTCGATCGCATCCGCAAAGACCCCATGTTCGAAGCCGCGCACGACAAGCTCGAAGAGATCCTGGAGCCCAAGAAATTCGTCGGCCGCGCCCCTCATCAGACGGAGGAGTTCATCAAAAACGAGATCGACCCCATCCTCGATCGGCACCGCGCTATCCTCGGCGCCACGGGCGAAGTGCGCGTCTGAGCCCGCCGCCTCTCTCCCGATAGGGGCATCGGGCGGGCGCTTTCACCCCCCAAACTTTCATCCAAACCGCAAAAGCCGCAGAGTTTTCTGCGGTTTTTTGTCATGTAAGCGCGTTTTGCCGCCCAACGCGTGTTATCATGGAGGAAAGACAACGGGAGGAACGACATGGCTCAGCAAACCATTGCCATCAGAGTGAAGGGGAAACACGCCGAGACCGACTTTTTCGATCTCGTTTCCTTCAATGAAAACAGTTACAGGCTCGAATTTGACTTCGACAGCGAGTGGGACGACTATTCCCAGCGCGTCGCCGTCCTCTTATGGGCGGGCGGCTGCCGCGAACAGCTCTTCACGGGCACTTCCTGCGATCTGCCCGCCGTCACCTCGCCCGACTGCGACACCGCATTTGTCGGCGTGTACAGCGCAAACGGCGCGGGGCGGCGCATCGCAAGCTCATTCGTGCGCCTTCGCTGCCTCGGGGGCGCCTACCGCGAGGCGGACGAAGAACCGCAGCCCTCGCTCCATCAGCAGATCCTCGACCTTCTCAACGCTTACGATTTTTCCGCGCTCACCCGCAAGGTGACGCCGGGGAGCTACTCCGCCGTCAGCGTCAACGCTTACGGCTTCGTCACGGGCGGCAAACAGATCGTCGAGGTGGGCGAAGCGGGGCAGACGCAGCCGAGCGCCTCGCTCGCGGACGGCGGCATCTTCTTCAGAAAGGAGGAGGACGGCTACACGCTCTGCTACTATTCGGGCGGCGTGCTTGAACCCGTCTCGGGGCTCGGGGGCGGCAGCGGGGGAGCGGTCACTTCGGTCAACGGGCAGACGGGCACCGTCACCATCAGTAAGTACGATTTAGGCCTTGCCGACGTCGCTCTCACAGGCTCTTACAACGACCTTGAGGATAAGCCCGCCCCTGCCGCCGTCTCGTCCGTCAACGGGCAGACGGGCACCGTCACCATCAGCAAGTACGACTTAGGCCTTGCCGACGTCGCCCTCACGGGCTCTTATAACGACCTTGAGGATAAGCCCGCCCCTGCCGCCGTCTCGTCCGTCAACGGGCAGACGGGCGTTGTCACCATCAGCAAGTACGACTTAGGCCTTGCCGACGTCGCCCTCACAGGCTCTTACAACGATCTCACCGATAAGCCCGCGGGCGGTTCGGGGGGTGTCACCTCCGTCAACGGGCAGACGGGCGTCGTCACCATCAGCAAGTACGATCTCGGCCTTGCCGACGTTGCCCTCACAGGCTCCTACAACGATCTCACCGATAAGCCCGCGGGCGGTTCGGGGGGTGTCACCTCTGTCAACGGACAGACGGGCGTCGTCACCATCAGCAAACACGATCTGGGCCTCGGGCTTCTCGACAACGAGCGTCAGCTCATCATGAGCGATATGGTGCGCTACGGCGCCAACTTCAACAGCCTCGACGAAACGGGCTGTTACTATGTGCAGGGGTCTTCCGACCTTCCCTGCTCCAACGCGCCTACCTCTTCCGGGAATACCGCGCAGAACTGCAAGTGGCTGCTCATGACCTTCTCGCATGCAGACGAAGGGGATAACATCGTCCAGCTCGCCGTCTCGCAGCAGAGCGACTGCGCCATCCGCATCCGCAACTATTCGGGCGGAAGCTGGTGCGCGTGGAAGACGGTCATTTAGCTCTCTTCGCTGATGCCTGCCGCCTTTGGGGAGGGGCATTCACCGCCCGAAGGCGCTTTCGCAGGCAAAAAAAGAGCACGGAACTTCCGTGCTCTTTTTTTCGTTCGGGTTTTTCAGCCCTCAAATGCGCTTGTCTGCATGGTAGGTGGTATGCAGGATCTCGTGCGCCTTGTGGCTGTTGGGGAAGCCGAAGTAGTCGTTGTAGATGACGTCCATCACGGGCGAATCCGAGCTTCTGCGCAGTTCGTTCTTGGTATCCGAGGTATAGAGCGCCTTGGCGCGCGACTCCTTGAGCTCCGTGTTGTTGCGGACGCTGTCCGAAAGGGTGGGCTGGCCGCCGCCGTTGACGCAGCCGCCGGGGCACGCCATGATCTCGATGAAGTCGTACTTCTTCTCGCCCGACTCGATCTGACGAATGATGGTCTCGGCGTTTGCAAGCCCGCTCGCGACTGCCACGCGGATGGTGTTGCCCGCCACAAGATAGGTCGCTTCCTTGATGGGGTTGGTGCCGCGCACTGCGAAGAAGTCGAGCACTTCGAAGCTGCCGTCCATCATGTGCGCCGCCGTGCGCAGGGCCGCTTCCATGACGCCGCCCGTCGCGCCGAAGATGGCGCCGCCGCCCGTTGCCGTCGCGAAGGGATTGTCGAATTCCTCATCGGGGAGCTCGGTGAACTTGATGCCCGCCGTCTTGATCATGCGCGCAAGTTCGCGCGTCGTGATGGCTGCATCCACGTCGTCCTTCATCTCCTCGCGCGTGCACTCATACTTCTTGGCGGTGCAGGGGATGACGCTGACGACATACAGATTCTTGGGATCGACGCCGTTCTTTTCGCACCAATAGCTCTTCAAGAGCGCGCCGAACATCTGCTGGGGCGACTTGCAGGAGGAGAGGTGGGGGATCATCTCGGGATGGCGCTGCTCAACGAACTTGATCCACGCGGGGCAGCACGAGGTGAACATGGGCATGGGTTTGCCCGTCTTGATGCGGTTGATGAGCTCGCTCGCCTCCTCCATGATGGTGAGGTCGGCGGTGACGTCCATGTTGAACACATGGTCGGGGCCGAGGCGGCGGATGGCTGCCACCATCTTGCCCTCGACGTTGGTGCCGACGGGCATATCGAACGCCTCGCCCAGCGTCGCGCGGACGGAGGGCGCCGTGAAGAACACGACCTGCTTGGTGGGGTCGGAGAGCGCCTTCCACACGTTCTCGATGGTGGAATTTTCGGAGAGGGCGCCGACGGGGCAGGCGACGATGCACTGACCGCAGCCCACGCAGACGGACTCGGAAAGGGGCATATCGAACGCCGAACCGATGTGGACGTGGAAGCCTCTGCCGATGGGGCCGATGGCGTTGACGTTCTGCTTGCGGCAGGCGGCGACGCAGCGCATGCAGTTGATGCACTTGTCGTTGTCCCTGACGACGTAAGGGGTGGAGGTGTCGATGGGGAGCACGAAGTCCTCGCCCTTGAAGCGGTCTTCGTCGACGCTGTAACCCAAAGAGAGCTTTTGAAGTTCGCAGTTGTGGTTGCGCTCGCAGGAGAGGCACTTCTTCTTGTGCTTGCTCAGGATGAGCTCGAGCGTCATCTTGCGGCTCTGGCGGCACTTTTCGGTGTTGGTGCGCACCTCCATGCCTTCGGAGACGGGATAGACGCACGCGGCGACGAGCCCTCTCGCGCCCGTTGCCTCGACGAGGCACATACGGCAGGAGCCCACGCAGCTGACGTCTTTGAGGTAGCAGAGGGTGGGGATCTCGATGTGCGCCTTGCGCGCCGCTTCGAGGATGGTCGTCCCCTCGGGCACGCTGACGGAGATATTATTGATCTTTAAGTTTACCATTTTCGCTTGCATCTTGCACCTCACTTTCTCACGATGGCGCCGAACTTACAGTTGGCCATGCACAGCCCGCACTTGACGCACTTGCTCGTATCGATGACGTGCGGCTGCTTGACGGAGCCCGAGATCGCCTTGACGGGGCAGTTGCGCGCGCACAGCGTGCAGCCCTTGCACTTTTCGGGGATGACGTAGTAGGTCATGAGTGCCTTGCACACGCCCGCCGCGCACCGCTTTTCGAGGATGTGCTCCTCGTACTCCTTGCGGAAGTAGCGCAGCGTCGAAAGGACGGGGTTGGGCGCGCTCTGGCCGAGGGCGCAGAGGGAAGACTGCTTCATATGCGAGGCAAGTTCTTCGATCTTGTCGAGGTCTTCGGGCTCGCCCTTGCCTTCCGTGATCTTGGTGAGGAGCTGCAAAAGGCGCTTGGTGCCGATACGGCAGGGGGTGCACTTGCCGCAGCTCTCGTCCGCGGTGAATTCGAGGTAGAACTTCGCGATATCCACCATGCAGGTGTCCTCATCGAGGATGATCATACCGCCGCTGCCCATCATGGAGCCGATGGCGAGCAGGGAATCGTAGTCGATGGGGGTGTCGATGCACTCTGCGGGGATGCAGCCGCCCGAAGGCCCGCCCGTCTGAGCCGCCTTGAACTTCTTGCCGCCGGGGATGCCGCCGCCGATCTCTTCGACGATCTCGCGGAGCGTCGTGCCCATGGGCACTTCCACAAGGCCGACGTTGGTGATCTTGCCGCCGAGCGCGAACACCTTGGTGCCGGGCGAAGTCTCCGTGCCGATGGAGGAGAACCACTTGGCGCCCTTCAGAATGATGGGGTTGACGTTCGCCCACGTCTCGACGTTATTCAAAATGGTGGGCTTCCCGAAGAGGCCCTTGACGGCGGGGAAGGGAGGACGGGGCCGGGGTTCGCCGCGGTGGCCTTCGATGCTCGTCATGAGCGCTGTTTCCTCGCCGCAGACGAACGCGCCCGCGCCGAGTCTTATTTCAATGTCAAAGTCAAAGCCGAGGCCCAAGATATCCTTGCCGAGCAGCCCGTATTCGTGCGCCTGGTCGATGGCGATGCGAAGGCGCTGGACGGCGACGGGGTACTCCGCACGCACATAGATGTAGCCCTGGTGCGCGCCGATGGCATAGCCCGCGATGGTCATCGCTTCGAGCACGCAGTGGGGGTCGCCTTCCAAAACGGAACGGTCCATGAACGCGCCGGGGTCGCCTTCGTCGGCGTTGCAGCAGACGTACTTGATATCGCCCTGCGAAGCTTTGGCAAACGCCCACTTTCTGCCCGTGGGAAAGCCCGCGCCGCCCCTGCCGCGCAGCCCGGAGGCGAGCATCTCGTTGATGACGTCGTCGGGCGTCATGGAAGTTAAGACCTTTTCGAGCGCCGCATAGTCGCCCGCCGCGATGGCTTCCTCGATGTCCTCCGCCGCGATGAGGCCGCAGTTTCGGAGCGCGATACGCATCTGCTTCTTATAGAAGGGGGTCTCGCCGAAGGGGATGATGCTGCCGTCCTCGTGCACGGTGCCCTGATAGAGGAGCTCCTTGACAATGTGCCCGCCTTTTACAAGGTGCTGTTCGACGACGGTCTTGGCGTGTTCGGGCGTCATCTGCGCATAGAAGGCGCCTTCGGGGTAGACGATCATGATGGGGCCGAGGGCGCAGAGGCCGAAACAGCCCGTCTTGACGACGATGACGTCGTCGATGTGGTTCTCTTTGAGGGAAGTTTCAAGCTGCTCGATGACCTTCATCGAATGCGAGGAGGTGCAGCCCGTACCGCCGCAGACGAGCACCTGCTTGCGGTACTTCGTATGCTCTGCGATCTTTTCCGCCTGTTCGTGCACGGCGCGGCGGATGGCGATGAGGTCGTGCTTGCGCGCGCGGATCTCGTCCAGTTGCGCGGTGGTGATATGCTCGTGCTTGCTCATGCGTTTTCCTCCTTGCGGTATTTGTCGAGCACGTCCTTGACGGACTCGGGCGTGAGCTTGCCATACACTTCGTCGCCGATCATCATGACGGGCGCAAGGCCGCACGCGCCGACGCAGCGGCAGCTGTCGATCGAGAACAGCCCGTCTTCCGTGCATTCGCCGCACTGGATGCCGAGCTCCTTCTCGATCTCCGAAAGGATCTTATCCGATCCCTTCACGTAGCATGCAGTCCCCAGGCACACGCTGATGCGGTGCTTGCCCTTGGGCTTGAGCGAGAACTGCGAGTAGAACGTGACTACGCCGTACACCTCGGAGAGGGAGATCCCGAGGCCTTCCGCGATCGTCTTCTGAACGCTCATGGGCAAAAATCCGTAAATGCCCTGCGCCTCCTGCAGGATGTGCATGAGGCAGCCCGGCGTGCTCTTGGACTCCTCGATGACGGCCTTCAGCTTTTCGGCCTGTTCGGGCGTTCCGCACGCTTCACAATTTTCCATCCGTTACCTCCTGAGAGCGCTTCTTTCGACGCCCTTTCCGAAAAAGGGGCAAAATAGCGCATAATCACATACATTATAGCACAAGGGAAAGGATATTTCAAGGGCTTTGAGGAAGTTCCCGCTGAGAAAATAAGGAAAATACGAAAGGGGCGGGCAAAGCAAAAGAGAGCACTCTTTTGCGCAAAAAAGCAGAGAAAAAAATCGCGTTCCACGGAAATTTTGCGTTGACTTTTTCAATGAGCTTGTGTAAAATAGAAAAGTCAGTCAAAATATATTTCTACCAATTGCGTGCGTTTTTCGTACGGCATGAGAGGACAACATGAAATTAGACAAGAAGAAGTTTTTATCGGAAGTCGACGGCATCCTGCATGCGGACTATGGCACCGACCTTGCCTCGGCGAACAAGAAGGAACTGTACAACGCGCTCTCCCGCGCGGTGATGGGCGGCGTCTATGCCGATTGGAAGGCAGAGAAGTCGGCAGAGAAGCGCCGCTGCGGCTATTTCTCGGCAGAATTTCTGATGGGCCGCGCCATTTTCTCCAACCTTCTCAACCTCGGCATCCTCGAAGATGCCGACGAAGCTTTGAAGAGCATCGGCGATGACCTTAGTAAGTTCGAAGAGGTGGAGGACGCGGCGCTCGGCAACGGCGGTCTCGGCCGTCTTGCCGCCTGCTATCTCGAAAGCGCTGCAACGATGGACATCCCCCTCGACGGCTACGGCATCCGCTACCGCTACGGCCTGTTTGCCCAGACCTTTGTCGACGGCTATCAGCATGAAGAGGGCGACGATTGGCTCAAATGGGGGGATCCGTGGAGCGTGCGCACCGAGCGCGACGCCGTCACCGTGCACTTCGCCGATCAGGACGTGCGCGCCGTCCCTTACGATATGCCCATTTTCGGCTACAAGAACGGCGTCGTCAACACGCTGCGCCTCTGGCAGGCGGAGCCCGTGCAGGCGTTCGACTTTGCGACCTTCAACGACATGAAGGGCGAGCACACGGCGACGGAGAACTTCAACGCGACGAAGATCACCGACGTCCTCTATCCCAACGACAACACGATGGTGGGTAAGATCCTGCGCCTCAGGCAGCAGTACTTCCTCGTCAGCGCCTCTTTGCAGGACATCGTCAGAAAGCAGAAGGAGGCGGGGCACGATCTTCACGAGCTTTCCCGCTACTACTGCTTCCAGCTCAACGACACCCACCCCGTCATCGCCATCCCCGAACTTTTACGCCTCCTCAAGGCGGAGGGCTTCTCCTTCGACGAGGCGTTCAAAGTCTGCGCGGAGACCTTCAACTTCACCAACCACACCATCATGGCGGAGGCGCTCGAGAAGTGGGATGCGCTCGCGCTCTCCGACCTTCTCCCCGACGTCTATCAGGAGATCGTCAACTGCCAGCGCCGCCTCGAAGCGGACGGCCTCGACGGCAGCAAGTTCTATATCATCCGCGATAACGTCATCCACATGGCGCATCTTGCCATCTACGTCTCCTCGCACGTCAACGGCGTCGCGGAGATCCACACCAACATCTTAAAGACAGACACCTTCAAAAATTGGTACGAACGCTTCCCCGAAAAGTTCGTCAACGTCACCAACGGCATCACGCCCCGCCGCTGGATGCTCCTCAACAATCCCGACATGGCGAAGGAGATCGACAAATACATCGGCACCGCATGGCACACCGACCTTGCGCAGCTGAGGAAGATGGAGCCCCACATCGAAAAGATGCTGCCCGCCTTCCGCACCATCAAGCACGCCAACAAGGAGAAGCTCGCCGCCTACATCGCAAAGCACGAGGGCATCGAGCTTTCGCCCGACTTCATCTTCGACGTGCAGGTCAAGCGCCTTCACGAATACAAGCGCCAGCTTCTCAACGCGTTCGCCATCCTCTACTTCTACTATGAGATCAAGGATGGCAACATCACCGACTTCCCGCCCACGGCGTTCATCTTCGGCGCGAAGGCGGCTCCCGGTTACTACAACGCGAAGGCCATTATCAAGTACATCAACGAGATCGCAAGGCTCGTCAACAACGACCCCGACGTCAGCAAGGTGATGAAGGTGGTGTTCGTGCAGAACTACAACGTCTCCTATGCGGAAAAGATCGTCTGCGCGGCGGACGTGAGCGAGCAGATCAGCATGGCGGGCATGGAAGCTTCGGGTACGAGCAACATGAAGTTCATGCTCAACGGCACGGTGACGCTCGGGACGCTCGACGGCGCAAACGTCGAGATCTGCGAGGAAGCGGGCCGCGAGAACAACTACATCTTCGGCGCGACCGTCGAAGAAGTGGCGGCAGTCAAGCAGTACTATTGTCCGACGGAGATGCTCGGCAACGACCCGAAGCTTCGCCGCGTGGTGGAGACGCTGCGCGACGGCACCTTCCCCGACGAGAAGGGGATGCTCAAAAAGCTTTACGAGAGCATCGTCACCGATTACGGCGCCGACCGCTATCTCGTCCTCTTCGACTTTGCCGATTACGTCCGCGCCAAGCTCGAGCTTCTGCACGACTACGGCACGGAGGACTTCGACAGAAAGTGCCTTCACAACATGGCGGCGGCGGGCAAATTCTCCGCCGACCGTTCGGTCACCGATTACGCAAACCTCATCTGGCACTTAAAGTAAAAAGATCGTAAGCAAAGAGCGCTCCCATCGCGGGAGCGCCCTTTCTTTTTTCAAATGGATGTTACAGCACCGCAGCGATCGCCGCAGCCGCCGTGCCCTGCGTGGCGTTGAGCAGCAGCACGACGATGACGAACCACAGCCCGACCCAAACGGCATTGGCGAGCGCGATGATGACGATCTGCAGCAGCAGGCGCAGCGCAAAGTTCATCTTGGAGCGGGCGATCGTCATATTGAAGACGGCGGCGAGGAAGCAGCACAGCACGCTGAAAAATCCGCCGACCGCCCCGCAGAAGATGACGCCTGGCAGGATGCCGACAAGGGAGAGGACGAGGATCACCCAATCATACCACATGTTTTGGGCGAGGACGACGGTCTCCTTGGGGTCGGAGATCTCCACCTTCACACCGCTGATAAAACTGCCCTGCACGGTGTAGAAGGTCGCCTTCCCGTCCGCCGCCGTAAAGCTGAATTGCTTTTTGCCGATCTTCGTAGCGGGCGTTCCGTTGATGATGAGCGCCTTTTTGCCCGTCCAAAAGTTTTCCTGGTACAAAATGGCGGTCCCGTTTTTGCTTGCAGCCGAAAGTTCCATAAAATTCCCTCCCTTATGATCTATATTGCAATGATACCACCGCCGCGAGCAGTTGTCAATATCTGAAACAAAAATATTTTACAAAAAGCGCCCCATCATAGGAGCGCTCTTTCTATTCAAAACAAACCTTATTCCTGCGGTTCGACTTCGGCGATGACCTCAACTTCGGCTAAAACGCCCTTGGGGAGCGCCTTCACCGCCACGCACGAGCGCGCGGGCCTTCCCGTAAAGTACTCGCCGTACACCGCGTTGAACGCCGCAAAATCGCCCATATCGGCAAGGAAGCAGGTCGTCTTTATCACGCGCTCCAACGAGGAGCCCGCCGCTTCCAGCACCGCCTTCAAATTCTCGCAGATGCGCTGCGTCTGTTCGGCAATGCCGCCTTCCACCACTTCGCCCGTTTTAGGGTCGATGGCGATCTGCCCCGACGTAAAGAGCAGACTTCCCGTCCTCACCGCCTGCGAATAGGGCCCGATGGCCTCGGGTGCATCCGCCGTATAAATTTTCTGCATATTTGACCTCCAACTTATTTTCTTCAGCGCCGCCCTCATCTCGGGCAGCCGTTCCATGTAACGCCGCCCCCGTTTCGGGCAGCCGTTCCGTGCAGCGCCGCCCCTTTGTCCGGGGCGGTTTTTCAAATGCGCCTCTTCATTCGATGATCTTGAATCCCGCGTCCTCGAGCTCCTTGCGGATGAGCGCGATATGCCCGAAGTCCTTGGTCTCCATGTCGATGCGAAGGGAACAGCCGATGACGTCGCTGCCCGCATGCGCATGCTCGTGGTGGACGCCGACGACGTTCGCCCCGCACCTTGCGATGATCTCGGAAACGGCGACGAGCTGTCCCGGTTTATCCAGAAGCTCGATGTTGAGCGTGCACATCCTGCCCGTCATCAGAAGGCCTCTCTGGATGACGCGGCTTAAAATGGTGACGTCGATGTTGCCGCCCGAAATGAGGCAGCACACCTTCTTGCCCGCAAGGTGGGGGAGCTTCCCCGCCATCACGGCGGCAAGGGGCGTCGCGCCCGCGCCCTCCGCGATCATCTTCTGCTTTTCGATGAGCGTTAAAATGGCGGCGGCGATCTCGTCGTCCGTCACGGTGATGACGTCGTCCACATATTCCCTGCACAGCTCAAAGGTGAGGTGCCCGGGCTGTTTCACCGCGATGCCGTCTGCAATGGTCGAGACGGAGGGGAGCGTCTCGATGGCGCCGTCGTGCAGCGAATTTGCCATAGAGGGCGCGCCCGCCGCCTGAACGCCGTAAATTTTCACGCGCGGGTTGATGCTCTTGACGGCAAACGCCACGCCCGCGATGAGCCCGCCCCCGCCGATGGGCACCACGATGGCGTCCACGTCGGGCAGCTGCTGCAAAATTTCAAGCCCGATGGTCCCCTGGCCCGCGATGACGTCCTCGTCGTCGAAGGGGTGGATGAAGGTGTAGTTGTGCTCCTTTTGAAGTTCGAGCGCGCGGTTGTAAGCGTCGTCGTAGACGCCGGGCACGAGGCAGATCTCCGCCCCGTACGAGCGCGTCGCTTCCACTTTGGAGATGGGCGCGCCCTCGGGCAGGCAGATGACGGCGGGGATACGGTTCTTCTGCGCCGCAAGCGCCACGCCCTGCGCGTGGTTGCCCGCCGAGCAGGCGATGACGCCGTGCGACTTCGCCTCGTCGGAGAGCTGCGAAATTTTATAGTACGCGCCCCTCAGCTTGAAGGAGCCCGTCCGCTGCAAGTTCTCCGTCTTGAGGTAGATCTTAGCCTCCGAGGGGATGCTCGCGCGGATGACGGCGGTAGTAAGTGCCGCCTCATGGAGGACGCGCTGCGCGTCTTTGACTTTATCGAGTGTAAGCATACCGTTGCCCTTGCGCCGCCCGCCGCACGGTCGGGACTTGCGCGCTTATGCGCATAAAACTGCGTAAATTCGTGTCGAACGGTATTATTATACGTTCTTTTTGCGGGAAAGTCAACAAAATGGGGGAGCCGCCGCCCCTCCTTCGCAATTTTTCCCGCATTCCCGCCGATTGCACTTGCAAAACCGCAGTAAAATCGTTATAATGATTGGGAAGAAACAGAAGGAACACCTATGGCATCACCCAACCGCAATTTACGCAATTTCTGCATCATCGCCCACATCGACCACGGCAAATCGACCATTGCCGACCGCATCATGGAGCTCACCGGGCAGGTGAGCAAGCGCGACATGGAAGAACAGCTCCTCGACAGCATGGACATCGAGCGCGAGCGCGGCATCACCATCAAACTCACACCCGTGAGGATGTACTACACCGCTCTCGACGGCGAGGAGTACGAGCTCAACCTCATCGATACCCCCGGCCACGTCGACTTCACTTACGAAGTCAGCCGCTCGCTCGCCGCGTGCGAGGGGGCGATCCTCGTCGTCGACGCGACGCAGGGCGTGGAGGCGCAGACGCTCGCCAACGTCTATCTGGCGCTCGAAAACGATCTCGAGATCGTTCCCGTCATCAACAAGATCGACCTGCAGTCCGCCCGCATCGACGAGTGCCGGAAGGAGATCGAGGACGTCATCGGGCTCGACGCCGAAAACTGCCCCTGCGTCTCCGCGAAGGAAGGCACCAACATCCGCGACATTTTAGAAGCCGTCGTCAGGCAGGTGCCGCCCCCCTCGGGCGATACCGAAGCCCCCCTGAAGGCGCTCGTTTTCGACAGCTATTACGATAACTACAAGGGCGTCATCCTCTTCGTCCGCCTCAAAGACGGCACCTGCAAGGTGGGGGATAAGATCAGGTCCTTCAATTCGGATAAGGTGTACGACGTCACCGAAGTGGGGGCGTTCGCGCCGCACTTACAGCCCAAAGAAAAGTTGGCGGCGGGGGAAGTCGGCTATATCGCCGCCTCCATCAAGTCCATCGAGGACGTCGCCGTCGGCGATACCGTGACGTTTGCAGACCGTCCCGCCCCCCAACCGCTCCCCGGCTACAAAAAGGTGCAGCCCGTCGTCTTCTGCGGCATCTATCCCCTCGACGGCAGTAAATTCCTCGACCTCAAAGAGGCGATCTTGAAGCTCAAGCTCAACGACGCTGCGCTCACCTTCGAGCCCGATAATTCGGTGGCGCTCGGCTTCGGCTTCCGCTGCGGCTTTTTGGGGCTTCTGCACATGGAGATCATCCAGGAGCGCATCGAACGCGAGTTCAATCTCGACATCATCACGACGGCGCCCTCCGTCTCCTATCGCGTCCACAAGACGGACGGCACCGAATTCTTCGTCGATAACCCTTCGCATCTTCCGCCCGTCTCCGAGATCGAGTTCATGGAAGAGCCCATCGTCAAGGCGGAAGTGTATTCCCCGCCCGATTACTTGGGCGCCATCATGGACTTGTGCCAGGATAAGCGCGGCGTCTTCAAGGATATGACCTATCTCGACCCCCGCCGCGTCAAGCTCGAATACCGCCTGCCCCTCAACGAGATCGTCTACGACTTCTTCGACGAATTAAAGTCCCGCACCAAGGGCTACGCGAGCTTTGATTACGAGATCGTGGGGTACGAAAAGAGCAAGCTCGTCCGCCTCGACATCCTCTTGAACGGCGAGATCTGCGACGCGCTCTCCATCATCGTGCATGAAGACAGGGCATATACGCGCGGCAGGACGCTGTGCGAAAATTTGAAGGACGCCATCCCGCGCCAGCTCTTTGAAATTCCCGTGCAGGCGGCGGTGGGGGGCAAGATCATCGCCCGCGAGACGGTGAAGGCGGTCAGAAAGGACGTCCTCGCCAAGTGCTACGGCGGCGACATCACGCGCAAGAAGAAGCTCCTCGAAAAGCAGAAAGAAGGCAAGAAGCGCATGCGCAAGATCGGCACCGTGGAAGTCCCCTCCGAAGTGTTCATGGAAATTCTCAAAACCAACAAAGATAAATAAGCGCGCAAAGCATCTGCGTCGCAATACTTTGTCGCCCTGCGGCTCGTCGAAGCAAGGCAAACCTTGCCCGCCCCTCCTTTGTCGGGGCAAGGCTTTGATGCCTGCTTCTCCTCTTCCCGCAAATCTTTTGCTTCGCAAAATCTTTGCGGGAACCCCGTAAGCTCCTTCAGGTTTTCCTCGCGCTCCTCGTCTTGCTCGCATCTCCTTTCCGCTTTTTCTCCTTAGCCTCCTCGTCGCCGCAACCGCATCCCCCTTGCCTCCCGCGTCGCCGCAAGGCGCATATGCGAGCGATCGCCTGACGGCAACCGCTGCGCTTTTTACGCCTGCTTTTCTCGCGCGGGCTCTACCGCGCGAGACGGTGGCGCGGCATCCGAAGCTTGCTTCGGTGCCGTGACGGAAGGGCTGTTGATTTCGCCCGTCTTTCTCCTTGTCGCCCTCGCTGAGGGAGTAAAAACGAGTAAAAAAGAAAGCGGGGAGCAACTTCCCGCCCCGACTGCAATTTTTCACGCCTAATTTTATCATTCCTATGTTACGCCGAGCAACTTTTCGGGACTATCCCGCCATGCTGCAAATCTACGCTCCCTATGTCGAGCACACGACGGTCTCCGCCGAATACTTCGCGCCCTCGCCCGCAACGTTCGCGGCGCGCATGGAGGCGCTCAGCGGTAAATTCCCCGTCCTCGTCTGTGAGGAAGAAGGGGAAATTTTGGGGTACGCCTATCTCGCGCCCGCCTTCGAGCGCCGCGCCTTTTCGTGGGACTGCGATCTCTCCGTCTACGTCCGCAGGGACGCCCGCGGCGTCGGCATCGGCACCAGGCTCGAGGGGGCGTGCGCCCGCATCGCCAAGGAGCTCGGTTACCGCCGTATCTATGCCCTCGTCACGGGGGAGAACGGGGCGAGCGTCGCCTTCCACAAGCGGGCGGGCTATCATATCGCCGCGGAGCTTCCCGAAGCGCTCTTCAAGCAGGGCCGCTGGATGTCTTTGATCTGGCTGGAAAAAGAGGTGAACGCCCCCGCATGCGCTGCCTCGTTCCCGCGCCCTCTCTCCGCGCTTCCCGCGCACATTTGGGAGGAATTATGACCTTCGACGAAGCCGTCTATTCCTATCTTCTCACCGTGCCGAAGGGCAGCGTCGTCACCTACGGGATGATCGCCCTTGCGATCGGCCATCCCCGCGCCGCAAGGCAGGTGGGGAGCGCCCTTCACCGCAACCCGCGCCCGGGCGAAATTCCCTGCCACCGCGTCGTCAACCGGGAGGGGCGGCTCGCCCCCGCCTTCGCATTCGGCGGCCAGCGGGTGCAGGCAGACCTTCTTCTTTCGGAAGGCGTTCCCTCGTCCGAGCGGGACGGGCTCTTATACGTCGATCTCAACGAATTTCTTTGGAGGCCTTAAATGGCAGGCATCTATCTGCATATCCCATTCTGCAAACACAAGTGCACCTACTGCGATTTCACTTCCTTCGCGGGCCGTTCCGAATACGCCGAGGCGTACATGGCGTGCCTCATCAAGGAGATCGAAATGTGGGGCGAAAAACTCAAAGAGAAAACGTTCGACACCGTCTATTTCGGCGGCGGCACGCCCTCCTTCATCGACCCGAACTACATCTACGGCGCGATGAACCAGGTCACGAAGTGCTTTCATCTCACAAAAGACCCCGAAGTCACTATCGAGATGAACCCCGGCACGGTCAGCGAAAAGAAGATCGAGACCTATCTCCGCGCGGGCATCGACCGCTTCTCGATCGGGCTGCAGACCGCCATCGACGAGCAGCTTTCAGAGATCGGCCGCATCCACAACGTGCGCGACTATCTATACTGCACCTCGCTTCTGAAGGGGCGCAACTTTTCCGCCGACGTCATGCTCGGGCTCAAGGGGCAGACGAAGGAGGACATCCGCAAGACCATCGAGCTCGTCGCGGCGAGCGGCGCAAAGCACGTCTCCATGTACGCCCTCACGCCCGAGGACGGCACCCCCATCTATACCGATTATCTCAACGGCGAGCTTCCCGACGGCGACGAAGTGCGCGAAATGTACGATTTCGGCGTCGCTCTCTTGAAAAAGCACGGGTATCTGCGCTACGAGGTGAGCAACTTCGCAAAACCGGGCTTCGAGAGCCGCCACAACCTCAACTATTGGAAGCGGGGGGAATACATCGGCATGGGCGTCTCCGCAAGCTCCTTTTTGAACGGCCATCGCTTCACCAACACCTTCGATCTCGACGAGTACATGAAGTGCATCCTCTCGGGCTTTTTCCCCATCCTCACCGACGAAGAGGTGAAGGGGGAGGAGGCGAAGTTCGAATTCGTCATGCTCGCCCTCCGCACGGCGCGCGGCATCTCGTCCAAAGAATACAAAGACGCCTTCGGCAGCGATTGGAAGGAGGACTTCGCAGAAGCCTACCGCAAGACCAAACAGAATTTCGCGGAGGAAGGGGACATCACCCGCATCAAAGACGAATATCTCTACGTCCAGAACCAGATCCTCGCCGACTACATCCGCTGACCACATTATTTTAGGCGCCTCCCCGGGGTCCCCAAAAAAGACGTAGTATTTTTTGGGGTGGGGTTGAGGGGTGAGCAGGCGTTCTCTTGGCAAAGCCACGGTGTGGCTTTGACCACTTGCGAGCTTGGGAATGCCCCATTGTTCGCGCCGATATAGGGCTCCCGCGCAGATGCGTGGGAAGAGGAGACGCAAGCCGAGCGGTCAAGCCGCGAGGAACGCAGCGGCGGATCTGCGGGCTTTGCGGCGACGAGAGCGCGGGCTCTACCGCGCGAGACGGTGGCGCGGCATCCGAAGCTTGCTTCGGTGCCGTGCCGGAAGGGTTGTTTCATCCTCAAAACCCACAAGCGCCCCGCGCAAAACTTGCGCGGGGCGCTTTCTCTTATCGCCTTTTATCGTCTCTTATCGCTTCAATCAATATCAATTTTCCCTCACCACAGCGTATCGGGGTCGAAGCCGTACACCTGCACGACTTCCAGAAGCTCACTCCGCGCAATATCGTTGCAGGTGACGAGCGGCCCGCCGTCCGAATCGATGTCGTAGCCGAAGCGCTTGTACGCCTGCCACACAAGGTGGCTGCAATGCGTCGTCTTCGGGCCGTCGCTCTGATCTTTTGCGTTGAAAAACCCCGTGAACAGCGAATATTCGATGCCGCGCAGGTTGTTCCCCGCCCAGGAGGCGATCTCTTTCCGCTCTTCCCGGCTCGCGCCCTTCAGGCGCAGCACCATGAAGTTCGCCCCGTGCGCGAACCAATTCGCTGTGCCGAGCGTGCTGTTGCATCCGGGGCCGGTGGCTTCGAGCACGCGGCGGCTCTCCGCATCCACGACGATGGCGGCATGCCCGTTGCGCCAGCCGAAGGTATGGCAGGTGGACGTCATGAGGATATCTCCCTCCTGCAGCGGAACGAGCTTCGCATAAAAGTCCGCCCCTTCCTCCGTCTGGAGCACGCAGCGCGGCGTCGTCACGGCTGCCATCGAGTGCGCCCTCACGCCCTCAAAGAAGAAATTCTCCTGATAGTCCAGAAGTTCGCTCCTGTCTTCGAGCGCGTCCACCCCGAGCCGCGTCAGCCCCGTCTGATGATAAAGAAGCTCGTAATCTTCCTCGGAAAGCGTCTCTTTTTCCAGATAGGGGGTAAGGTCTGTCTTCTCATACGAGGGCACGAACCGCGCCGAATTTTCCACGACCGCCATCGCAAGCCCCATCCCGAGGACGACGGAAAGGAGCGCGCTAAAAAACGCCGCCAAAAAGGCAAGCCCGAACGCCCCGCCCCGCGTCCTCCGACGGGTGAGCCCCGTCTGCTCCTCAAGCGGAAGGCTTTGAACGTTCTCAGCGGTCATAGATGCTTCCGCCCTCGCTGTCGATGGCGACGACGAGGGGAAATTCTTCCACGTCCATCCTGTACACGGCCTCGCTCAGAAGGTCGGGGAAGGCGACGCACTCCGCGCGCTTGACGGCGTTCCCGTAGGTCGCGCCCGCCCCGCCGATGGCGGCAAAGTACACCGCCTTATTGCGCTTTAACGCCGCGCGCACGTCCTCGCTCATCTCGCCTTTGCCGATCATGCCTTGCAGCCCGAGGTCTAAAAGCCGCGGCGCAAAGCTGTTCATGCGGGCGGAAGTCGTCGGTCCGCAGCTGCCGCACGCCTTTCCTTCGGGCGCGGGGCAGGGGCCCGCATAGTAGATGAAAGCGTCCCGAAGGGGGAAGGGGAGCTCTTTTTCCTCGTCGAGGAGCGCAAAGATGCGCTTGTGCGCGCAGTCCCGCGCCGTGTAGATGGTGCCCGAAAGAAGCACGCTGTCTCCCGCGCGCAGGCTCTCTCGTTGTGCTTGGGTCATGGGCAGGGTGATGCGCTTCATCACAGCACCTCCTTTTCACAGCGCACGCAGTGGCACTGGATGTTGACGGCGACGGGGAGCCCCGCGATGTGCGTCGGCGCAAGTTCGCAGCTCACGCCGATGGCGGTCGTCTTCCCGCCGAAGCCCTGCGGCCCGATATTAAGCGCGTTGATGCGTTGAAGCGCCTCTTCCTCGATGGAAGCAACGTCCGCGCGGGGATTGCGGCTCCCCACGTCGCGGGTGAGCGCTTTTTTCGCAAGGAAGGCGCACGAATCGAAGCACCCGCCGATGCCCACGCCCACATACACGGGCGGGCAGGGGCGGGAACCCGCTTTTCGTACCGTCTCCACGATGGCGTTTATAATGCCTTCGCGCCCTTCGGCGGGGGTGAGCATATAGAGCCTGCTCATATTTTCGCTGCCGAATCCCTTGGGGAGATAGGTGATCTCCGCCTTGTCTCCCTCTTCGATCTCCACATGCAGATGCGCGGGGGTGTTGTCGCCCGTGTTGACGCGCGTCAAGGGGTCGCAGATGCTCTTTCGGAACTTCCCGTCCTCATAGGCGCGCCGTACGCCCTCGTTGACGGCGTCTTTTAAGGGCGCGCCGACAAGCTGCACCTCTTGGCCGAGCGATAGCAGGACGACCGCCATGCCCGTATCCTGGCAGACGGGCATTTGTTCCCGCTTGGCAGTCGTTTCGTTTTCCAGGAGCGCGGAGAGGGCAAACTCCGCCGCCCCCGTCTCGCGCTCTTTGGCGCAATTCAATGCCGCGCGGCAGCTGTCCGTCAGGGTGAGCCCCGCCCGCCGCGCCATTTGGTAGACGCATTCTTCGATCTCTTTGGTGTCGATGATCCTCATGAAATATTCCCGTACAATGTAGTCTTTCCCTCATTATATCGTCTTTTTGTGAAAAAGCAATGTTTTTCCCCGTATCGGCTTGGCTTTTTCCGAAAAAAATGTTAAGATAGCGCTATGAACGAAGTCTCGGAAACAATTGCCGTTCTTCCGCCTGCCGACAGGCTGAAAGAATCGGGCATTGCATTTTCTTTGGCGGCGCTCCTGCCCGTCCTCGTCTCCCTCGTCCTCTCCGTCCTTGTCGCGGCGATGGGGGAGGGCGCGCAGAACGCCGTCTGGTACCGCTATCTTGCCTATTTTCTGCCACAGCTGTGCTTTGCGCTCTCGGCGGCGGTCTACTTCCGCCGCGCCCGCCATCCCTTTCCCGAGATGTACCGCGGCGCGAAATGGCAGTACTATCTCATCGCCCTTTTCATGCAGCTCGGGCTCCTCTTTTCTTTGGGCGAGCTCAACACGCTCTTCATCGGCTGGCTGGAAAAATTGGGCTACACCTCTTCGGAGTCCCCGCTCCCGCCCCTCGAAGGGGGCTGGCTCGCGCTCTCGCTCTTTGTCGTCGCCCTGCTTCCCGCCATTTTCGAAGAGACGCTCTTCCGCGGCATCCTCGCGCGTAATATGCACGGGGCGGGCTGGGGAACATGGGTCACCATCCTTGTCTCAGGCGCGATGTTCTCCCTCTTCCACGGTCGGCCCGAACAGACAATCTATCAGTTTTTCTGCGGCTGCTGCTTCGCGCTCATCGCCGTGCGCTCGGGGAGCGTCCTTCCCACCGTCCTTTCGCACTTTCTGAACAACGCGCTCATCCTTGTTCTGTCGGCGCTGGGCTTGGAGACGTTCTCGGGCGTCCTTTCCGTCGTCCTCATCGCCATCGGCGCCGTTCTTTTGGCGGGCTCGCTCGTCTTCCTCATCTTCTTCGATAAAAAGACAAACCGCAAGGGCGGCGCGCCGCGCGCGGGCGTCTTCTTCCTCGCGGCGGCGGTGGGGCTCGTCATCTGCGCCGTGCAGTGGGCGAGCATGCTGCTTTTGGGGTTTATGTAATGTTTAAGGTGCATCTTGTCTGCGTCGGGAAACTCAAAGAGAGCTATTGGCGGGAGGCGGTCTCGGAATACAGCAAGCGCCTTTCCCGCTTCTGCGCGCTCGACATCCGCGAACTTCCCGAACGCGCCACGCTCTCCGAGGAAGCTTCCGACATTTTGCGCGCCGCAAGGGGGCACATCGTCGCGCTCGCGGTGGAGGGGAAGGGCTGTTCTTCCGAAGCGTTTGCGAGGAAAATCGCCGCCGTGCGCGATAAGGGGGAGGAGCTGACCCTTCTCATCGGCTCTTCCTGCGGCCTCGCGCCCGAAGTCAAGGCGGCATCCCAAGAGCTTCTTTCCTTTTCCGCCATGACGTTCCCGCATCAGATGATGCGCGTCATCCTCTTAGAACAGCTCTACCGCGCGTTTATGATATTGAGCGGCTCAGAATACCACAAATAATTCCTCATTTTAGCCTCCCCCGGGGCCCCCAAAAAAAGACGAAGTGTTTTTTTGGGGTGGGTTTAGGGGCGAGAAAGCGCTTTCTTGTCTTTCAGGGTTCCCACAAAAATCGCGTAGCGAGTTTTGTGGGAAGAGGAGCGGCAGGCATATAAGGTCATGCGGCAAACGAAGCGCGCCGCAGACCAAAACGCCTTGCCGCGACGAGGTGGGGCTTTGACCGCTTTCGAGCTTGGAAATGGCACATGGAGCGTGCCATTTCCTGACCGAGCGCGGTCTCTACCGCGCGAGACGGTGGCTTGCCAAAGGCAAGCCGGAGGGGTTGTTGATTCCGCCCCATCTTTCCGCCGAATACGCTTATTTCGAGGCTCATTCGCTTCACCCCGCCCCGTCCTTCCCGCATACAATGCAGAATGGACATCTATCGCCGCATCCGCGCCGCCTATGGCGCCTACACGGGAGAAAAACGCGTCATCGGCAGAAGCTTCGATGGCCGCGCCCTCTTCGCCTTCCGCATGGGGGAGGGAAGGCCGCTCGGCATCGCCGTCTATGCGATCCACGCGCGCGAGTGGGTGACGGCGCTCCTCGCGCTCGAACATCTGAAACGCTCCGTTCCCTTCGGCAGCGTGTGGTTTGTTCCGCTTGTCGACCCCGACGGCGCCCTTCTCGTGCAAAGGGGGATCGAAAGCGTCCGCCCGCCCCGCCGCGAAGCGCTGCTCTCCCTCAACGGCGGCGATGATTTTTCCCTTTGGAAGGCGAACGCCGAAGGCACCGACCTCAACGTCAACTTCCCCGCGCGCTGGGGGAAGGGGGCAAAAAACGTCTTTTCGCCCGCGCCCGCGAATTATGTGGGCGAATGCCCCCTGAGCGCCCCCGAAAGCCGCGCCCTTGCCGCCTTCACCCTCCGGGAAAAGCCCGACTACACGCTCTCCTTCCACACCAAGGGCGAAGAAATTTATTGGCACTTTCATCAGCCGCCCCTCCGCCTTTTGCGCGATCTTTGTTTCGCCCGCGCCGTCGCGGCCCCTTCGGGCTATCCCCTGAAGGAGGCGAAGCGCTCTTCGGGCGGATATAAAGATTGGTGCATCGAAGCGCTCCGTATCCCCGCGCTCACCGTCGAAGCGGGGGAGGAGCGGCTCGCCCATCCGTTGGGGGAGAAGTCGCTCCCCGCCATTTCGGAGCGGGCGGGGGAGATCGTCCGCGCGGCGTCGCGTGCCGCAAAGGAGTACCTATGGAAGAAAAATTCATGCGGGAAGCCATTAAACTCGCCGAACGCGCCAAAAAAAGGGGAGAAGTCCCCATCGGCGCCGTCGTCGTTCTGAACGGGAAGATCGTCGGCAGGGGCTATAACCTCCGCACGAAATTGCAGATGGCGACGGCGCACGCCGAAATGCGCGCCATCGACCGCGCCTGCAAGAAGGAACATTCCTGGCGGCTGCCCGAAGCCGAGCTCTACGTCACGCTCGAGCCCTGCCCCATGTGCATGGGCGCCATCCTGAACGCCCGGATAAAGCGCGTTTATTTCGGCGCATACGAGCAAAAGGGCAGGAGCCTCACCGAAGCGCTTGCAAACGCCAACCTCCTCAACCATAAGGTGGAAGTTGTGGGCGGCGTGCTCGAAGAGGAGTGTTCGCGCGTGCTTTCCTCCTTCTTCATCGAAATGCGCGCGCGGGAGAAGGCGGGAAAGGAGAAAAAGAAGGCGAAGGCGCAAAAGAAAGCGGCGCGCAAAGGGCGTCTTTCCAAAACGGAAAAAAGCGAATAAAACGGTTGACTTTCCCTCAGAAAGAGGGTAGAATAGACAAGCGGGTCCGAACATCGGGCTCCGCTTGAAATGCCGAAAAGCGGGCGGTGCCGCCCGAAATAATACAGAGGATGACGAAATGATCACACACGGTAACGAAATCAAGCTCTTTTCCGGCAATTCCAACCGCCCCCTTGCCGAGGCGATCGCCAAAAAGCTCAACACGACGCTGGGCGACATCGAAGTCGGCAAGTTCTCGGACGGGGAGACGAGCGTCCACATCGGCGAAACGGTGCGCGGCAGAGACCTCTTCATCATTCAGTCCACCTGCGCGCCCGTCAACGATAACCTGATGGAACTGCTCATCATGATCGACGCTGCAAAGCGCGCCTCCGCAGGCCGCGTGACGGCGGTCATCCCGTACTTCGGCTATGCCCGTCAGGACAGAAAGGCCCGCTCGCGCGATCCCATCACGGCAAAGCTCGTTGCAGACCTTTTAACTTCTGCCGGCGCCGACCGCGTCCTCACGATGGACCTTCACGCCGCGCAGATCCAGGGCTTCTTCGATATCCCCGTCGATAACCTTTTGGGCGGTCCTCTCCTTTACAGCTACTTCGAACACAAGATGGACGAAAACTTCATCGTCGTTTCGCCCGACATCGGCTCCGTCAACCGCGCGCGCAAGGTCGCAGAGCGCCTCAACTGCCCGATGGCGATCATCGATAAGCGCCGCCCCAAGGCGAACGTCATGGAAGTCATGAACATCATCGGCAACGTCGAAGGCAAGAAGTGCCTTCTCGTCGACGACATGATCGACACCGCGGGCACCATCGTCCAGGGCGCCAAGGCGCTCGTCGATCAGGGTGCAACGGAAATTTACGCGTCCTGCACGCACGCCGTCCTTTCGGGCCCCGCCGTCGAACGCCTCGCGTCCTCGCCCATCACCGAGCTCGTGATGCTCGATACCATCCGGCTCCCCGAAGAGAAGCATCTTCCCAAGATCAAGATCCTTTCGACGGCAGACATCTTCGCCGCCGCCATCGAGAACGTCTATCTCGATAAACCCATGTCCAAAATCTACGACTAAGCGCTATTGGCACATTCAGAACCGCCGCCGCAAGGCGGCGGGCATTTTTTCAGGCAGGAACAGCATATGTATCTCATCGTGGGGCTCGGCAACCCCGAAAAAAAGTACGAAAAGACCTTCCACAACATGGGCTTTCTGGCAGCGGGGGACGCCGCCGAAGCGCTCAATACCAAATTCAAGAAGAAGGAGTGCGAAGCCTCCGTCGCCGAAGCCTTCGTGCACGGCGAAAAGGTCGTTATCGCCCGCCCCATGACGTACATGAACGCCTCGGGCCGCGCCGTCAAACAGCTCATGGCAAAGTATAAAGTCTCCCCGCACGAGATGGTCGTTCTCTACGACGACTACGATCTCCCCAAGGGGCACGTCCGCATCCGCCCCTCGGGCAGCGCGGGCACGCACAACGGCATGCGCTCGGTCATCGCGGAGATCGGCACCTCCGATTTCGCCCGCATCCGCATCGGCATCCGCGATCCGGAGATCAACGTCCCCATCATCGATTACGTCCTGCAGGACGTGAGGAAGGACGATTACGAACTGTTTTCCGCAGCCTGCCATAGGGCGGCGGAGGCGGCGCTTGCCCTCGCTTCGGGCGAAGAGGTGGAGCGCGTCATGACCAGATATAACGGATGAAGGGATTTTTCTCGTTTGAACAACTGAGCGGCGAGTACGCGCTCCTCGGCAGGGACGTCGAACACGGCGTGCCCACGGCTTGCTACGGCCTTTCGGATGCGCAGAAGTATCTCATCGGCGCGCTCCCTTCCCGCCGCGTCGTCTATGTGACGGCGGACGCCCTCACCGCAAAGCGCGCGAAAGAGAGCATCGCCGCGCTCTCGGGCAAACGCTGCGCGCTCCTTGCCGCCAAGGACGAAGTGCTCACTTACCGCCGCGCTCTTTCCAAAGACGCGCTCTTTGCCCGCCTGAACGCCCTCTACGAATGGCAGACGGGCGCGGAAGTGCTCGTTTCGGACATCGAAGCGGTCTTGCAGCTCGTGCCCGCCCGCCTTCCCGTCGTCACGCTCGCGGCGGGGGGAGAGACCGACCTTTCCGCCCTCCTTCGATCGCTCGTTTCGTTGGGGTACAGCCGCGAGTACAACGTGGAAGCCAAGGGGAGCTTCGCCCTCCGCGGCGACATCCTCGACATCTGGCCTGTCAACCTCGAACACCCCGTCCGCATCGATTTCTTCGGCGACGAAGTGGAGGCGATCAAGCCCTACGACGAAGTGACGGCGGAGCGCTATCCCGTTCTTGACCGCGTCGACATCTGTTCGGCGACGGACGCTTTCTACGAAGAGGGCGAAAAGGAGCGCGTCCTTGCCGCCATGAAGAAGGAAGCCCGCCGCGCCAAAACTTCGCAGGCGGCGGGCAGGATGGCAGACATCATTTCCGCCATCGAAACCGAGGAGCAGGCGAGCGATTTTTGCCTCCCGCTCCTTTCCTCCGCCGTTCCCTTCTTTTCCGTATTGGACGGCGAAACGCTCGTCATTTTCGACGAGTGCAAACTCATCTCCGATAAATTGGACGGCCTGTGGAAGGAGCATATGGAGCGCTGCGCGCAGCTCCTCGAAGGGGGCGAGGCGATGAACTTCTCCCTTCGGCAGTACGTTGCGCTCGAAGACATGGAAGACGAGATCGCCCTTCTTCCCAAGCTCGCGCTCTCCGCCTTCCTTTCCGACGTCCGCCTCTTCCGCCCGCTCTCCGTCCACAATTTCACCTCCGCGCCCGTCCGCAGGTACTTAAATTCCTTTGAAGACCTTCTCTCCGACCTTGCTGTCTGGAAGAGGACGGGCTACCGCGTCATGCTGTGGTGCGGCACTGTGGAGCGCGCCGAAAAGACCAAAGAACAGCTCTTCGACAACGGCTTTTCCAGCGTCCCGCTCCCCCAAAAACTCTACGACTTCAAGGGCGTCAGCGTCCTCGAAGATCCCCTCGAACAGGGCTTTTTGGTGCATGAGAGCAAGCTCGCCGTCATCGGCACGGGCGATCTCTTCCGCAAGACCGCCTCCGCCCGCCGCATCAAGAAGAAGCGGGGGGATCTCTTCCTCGCGCCCGAGGTGGGGGACTACGCCGTGCACGAAACGTACGGCGTCGGCAAGATCACGGGCACCAAGAAGATCGAAACGACGGACGGCATCAAGGAGTACGTCGCCCTCGAATACCGCGACGGCGACACCCTCTACGTCCCCGTCGAGCAGATGGATATCCTCTCCAAGTACATGGGGGAGGACAGCCCCGGGCTCTCCAAGATCGGCGGCGGCGAATTCGAGCGCGTCAAGGCGCGCGTGAGGGCGTCCCTCAAAAAGATGGCGCTCGACTTAAAGCAGCTCTATGCCGAACGGCAGGAACGCAGGGGCTACGTCTTCCCTCCTTACGAAGAGGAGATGGAAGAGTTCGAATCGGCGTTCCCCTATGAAGAGACGCCCGATCAGCTCTCGTCCATCGCCGAGATCAAGGCGGACATGTGTTCGGACAAGGTGATGGATCGGCTTCTTTGCGGCGACGTCGGCTTCGGCAAGACGGAAGTGGCTCTCAGGGCGGCGTACCTCTGCGTCCTCGACGGCAGGCAGGCAGCCCTCATGTGCCCGAGCACCGTTTTGAGCGAACAGCACTTCCGCACCGCCGAAGCGAGGATGAAGGACTTCGGCGTGCGCATCGCCTGCCTCAACCGCTTCCGCAGCGAGCGGGAGCAGACGAAAATTTTGGCCGCCCTTGAAAAGGGGGAAGTGGACCTTCTCATCGGCACCCACCGCCTTCTCTCCAAAGACGTCAAGTTCCGCGACCTCGGGCTCCTCATCCTCGACGAGGAGCAGCGCTTCGGCGTCGAACACAAGGAAAAATTAAAGGACATCAAGCGCAACGTCGACTGCCTCACGATGACGGCGACGCCCATCCCGCGCACGCTGCATCTCTCCCTTTCGGGCATCCGCGACATCTCCACCATCCAGACGCCGCCTCACGCCCGCCTTCCCGTGCAGACGTACGTCGCCGAAGAGTCCGAACCGCTCATCCGCGACGCCTGCATCCGCGAGATCGCCCGCGGCGGCCAGGTCTTCATCCTCTATAACCATGTGGAGAGCATCCACGCCTTCACGAAGCGCATGGGGGAGCTCATCCCCGAAGCGCGCATCACGCTCGCCCACGGCAGGATGGAGAAGCTCGCCCTCGAAAAGAACGTCTTCGGCTTTTACCGCGGCGAGTACGATATCCTCGTCACGACGACCATCATCGAAAACGGCATCGACCTTCCCAACGCCAACACCATCATCGTCATCGATTCCGACCGCCTCGGCATCTCCCAGCTCTATCAGCTCAGGGGCAGGGTAGGCCGCGGCAAGCGCCTCGCGCACGCCTATTTCACCTATAAGCCCGAGCGTGTCATGACGCAGCAGGCGGCGGAACGGTTGAAAGCCCTCATGCAGTTCACCGAGCTCGGCTCGGGCTTCCGCATCGCCATGCGCGATCTCGAGATCCGCGGCGCGGGCAACGTCCTGGGCGCCGAACAGCACGGGCATATGGACAAAGTGGGCTACGAGCTCTACTCCAAAATTCTGCAGGAGGAGATCACGGGCGTTAAACACGAGAGCGTCGATCTCGACATCCGCACGACGGCGTTCATCCCCGAAGGCTACGTCGAGTCGGCGGCGGGCAGGATGGACTGCTACAAGCAGATCGCCGAGATCCGTTCGACGTCCGATTATAAGCGCGTCTGTCTTTCCATGGAAGAAACGTACGGCCCGCTCCCGCCCGAAACGCAGAATCTTCTCATCATCTCCGTCTTAAAGAGCTATGCTTCGAAGTTTGCGGTCAAAAAGATCTCGGTGAGCGGGAAGGGGGGCGTCCTCGAATTTTCCTCCCTCGAAGCGCTGGGGAGCGAGAAGCTCTCCGCCGCGCTCGAAAAATACCGCTCCCATCTCTCGCTCGATATGACGAGCGCGCCCGCCGTGCGTTTTGCGCCGATGGGCGACGGCGGCAAGACGATGGTGCTCATGACAAAATTCTTGAAGTTTGCGGCAACTTTTGTTTGATTTTCACCGAGAATTATTTGCACTTCAAGCGAAAATAAGGTATAATAGGCAAGTATGAGGCGCAATATATGCGCCCGAAAAAAAGAGTAACGGTCCGGAGCAGAGAATTTTATGGCATTCAGCAAGAAAAAAACGGCGGCAGTAGGCATCGCGGCAGTCATGGCGCTCGGCGCGCTCGCAGGCTGCGACCTCGTGTCCACCGATGTCCAAAAGAACTATCGGCAGGTGATCGCCGAAGTCGACATCACGAAGAGCGAAGATTTCGCCGCAGGCGGCAAATACGCCGCTTATAAAGACGCGATCGAGCCCTCCGAAGTTGTCAAGCGTGACCTTGTCGCAAGCTTCATGAACGTGGGCTATCTCTACGTCGAGTCCTACGGCTATTCCTATGCGGACGCCTACGAGCTCATCAAAGACAGCCTCGTCAACCGCGCCATCTATCTCCAGTACGCGCAGGTCTACTTCTTCGAAAGCGGCGATTACACCGTCGCGGGCTACGAGGCGGCAGTCTCCTCCGCAAGCGAAGAGGATAAGGACATCGCAGGCCTTCGTTACTTCCTCGACGAAGAGGAGATCGCCAAGGCGGAATACGATGTGAAGGTCTCCATCAACACGACCATCGATTCGCTCGAAACCTCCATCATCGATTTTGAAGACGAGCACGACCACGAAGACGCGCGCACGACCCCCACGGGCGTCGACACCGTCAACGAAGATTTCGTCGATCCCGCCTACAAGGTCTACACGGGCTCCAACTCCGCTTCCGACTGCGGCTCTTACGAGACGGTCGAGCGCTCCACGCCTTCGACGCGCACCCGCGCCTACAAGCGCCTTCTTTCCAACCTCAACAGTTACGGCCTCATCGAAAAGGGCGAAAACACGAGCGACGTCACCGCGCTTTCCTACTATCAGCTCCAGCGCAGGAACACCTATGAAGACGCTGTCATCGATAAGCTCGGCGAAGCCTTCGAAGCGGAAGCCGAAGAGGGCATCACCGAAGAGTGGGTGAAGGCGAAGTACGAAGAAACGCTCGCTTCCCAGAAGCAGTCCTTCTCGTCCGATACGGCTTCCTTCGAGTCCGCGCTCGACAGCGTCTCGGATACCTCCTTCGTCCTCTACGCGCCCGACGAAAACTACGGTTTCGTCCTCAACATCCTGCTTCCCTTCAGCTCGACGCAGTCCGCCGCGCTCGACGAAGCGCCTGCCGACAGAGGGGACGTGAACGGCAACAAGTTCATGACGCGCGCTTCCCTTCTCGAAAGCGTGCGCGCCACCGATCAGCGCCGCACCTGGTTCACGGGCCATAACGACTATTCCTTCGTCGCAGAAGAAGGAGACAACGCCTACACGGGCGGCATCGAAGAGAGGCAGTACCTCTTCTTCGAGAACAACCTCAAAAAGTCCTCGGGCGAGAGCGCACAGTACGAGCCCATCCCCAACTACTACGGCAAGTACACCTACAACGGCACTGTCGAAAAGACGGAGGGCGAAGACGGCAAGACGGAATTTACCATCACCCCCGAGAAGCTCACGATCGACGGCTTCCTCTCCGAGATGGAAGGCTACCTCGCCGCGGGCGGCTACACCCTGAGCGAGACGGTCTCCGCATCCGAAAGCTATTACGATAAGGCTCTCTCCGATTACTACAACGAAGACGGCACGGTGGACTATTCCTCCTTCGTCTACTACGAAGCAAAGGTCAACGAACTTTCCTCCTTCAACGCCAACAACGTGTTCGTCGCAGGCTCGGACGAGAACAACGTCATGTCCATGATGAACGAGCTCTCCTTCGCCTATAACACCGATACGGCAGGGCTCAACAGCTATCTCGGCTATGCCGTCTCCCCCAACTCGACCGATTACATGAAGGAATTCGAGTATGCGGCGCAGGAGGCAGTGCGCGGCGGTGCGGGCACGATCGTCGTCGTTCCCACCGATTACGGCTGGCACATCATCTACTGCACGTTCACCTTCGCGGGGAACACCCCCTACACCTTCGATTGGAACGCGATCGAAGAGGAGGGCACCTTCTCCAACCTCTACTACGAAGCGCTCAAATCTTCCAACCTCACGACGTACGCGACGAGCCGTCAGACGGAGATCATCAACTCCTTCGACAACGACGCCTGCGTCACCGTGCATGAAGACCGCTATCAGGATCTCATCACCGACGGGTCGGAGAACGATCCTCACGCAGGCCACGATCACTCTTAAGCAATTTCATTCATGGAATATTTGACAGCCATCTGGCAATCGATCATTTTGGGAACGGTGCAAGGACTCACAGAGTTCTTGCCCGTTTCTTCAAGCGGACATTTGGCGCTTTTACACCGCATCTTAGGCGCAGATTTCGGCGGCAACACGCTGTTTTTCGACATCATGCTGCACGTCGGCACCCTCATCGCGGTCGTCGCCGTCCTCTGGCGGGATATTTTAGACCTCTTCAAAAAGCCTTTCAAGACGCTCCTCATCCTCATTGTCGCCACCATCCCCGCGGGCGTCGTCGGGCTTTTATTCAACGGCTGGATCGAAGACGTCACCAACGGGCCTTACGGCGTTGTCATCCTCTCGTGCTGTTTTGCCGTGACGGCGGTGCTGCTGCTCGTTGCAGAGCACATCGCCAAGAAGCGGCAGGAAGCGCAGCCCTTCGGCTGGAAGCACGGCATCTGCATGGGTCTTATGCAGGCGGTCGCGCTCTTTCCCGGCATCTCGCGGAGCGGCTCCACGATCGCGGCGGGCGTCCTTTCGGGCGCGGAACGCAAGAGCGTCGCGCACTTCTCCTTCCTCATGAGCATCCCCGTCATTTTAGGCAGCGCCCTTGTGAGCGGCATCGACGTCGTCAAGCAGCCCGAGATCGTCACTTCCATCGGCGGGAGCGGTTTTGTCGGCATCGCCGTCGGGGTCGTCTTCGCGGCGGTGAGCGGCTTCTTTGCCGTCAAGTTCATGCTGCGCGTCATCGAAAAGGCGAATTACAAGTGGTTCAGCCTGTATCTGGCGCTCCTTGCCGTCACCTGCCTCTCGCTGTACGCGGCGGGCGTCATCGTCTGAAAAAAAGTTTGTCTTCCCGCGTATCATTTCCCTCCGCCTGCACAAGATAGCAGTATCGGAGGTAACCAAATGAGATTGAATTGCGGCGATACCTGTCCCAAGACGGGGTCCTACAAGGTAGTCAACGAAGAAGGCAGGGTGGTGAACACCGTCTACGTCGGCGAAGGCGAGACGATGCCGCCCACGCAGTATTCGAACTGCCACTACGAATCGGAAAACTGAATTACCGACGAAAAAAAGCGTCCGCCCCTCGTTCCGAGGGACGGACGTTTGGTCTTTGTCGTTATCTCACGAATGCAGCACGCGCTCGATCGCGTCGAGCTCTTCCTGCGTGAACACGGGGTTTATCTTCAGATTGTCCAGAATTTGCGCCGAAGAACTTGCGCCGATGATGACGGAAGAGACTGTCTCATCTTTGAGCACCCACGAAAGGGCGAGCTCGGGCAGCGTTTCGCCGCGCTCTTCGGCAATGTCGCGCAGCCCGTCGAGCTGCCGCTGCAGGGTGGGGGTGAGGCGCTCCTCCTTCAAGGTAAAGCTCTTCTTGATGCGGCTGTCCGCGGGGATGCCGTAGCGGTAGCGGTCCGTGAGAAGCCCCTGCGCGAGCGGCGAATAGACGATGAGCCCGAAGGCGTTCTCTTTCGCACAGTCTAAAAGCCCGTTCTCTTCGACGCGCCGATCTAAAAGGTTATAGCACGACTGGTTGAGGATGAAAGGGGTCCTGAGCTCGCGGAAGATCTTGAGCGCTTCCTCCGTCTGCACGCGGTCGTAGTTGGAGATGCCGATATACAGCGCCTTGCCCTGTTCCACCAGGCGGTGGAGGGCATAGCACGTCTCCTCGATGGGCGTCTCGGGCGCGGGGCGGTGGTGGTAGAAGATATCCACGTACGCAAGCCCGAGGCGTTTCAAGCTCTGATCGAGCGCCGCCGTCAGGTACTTCTTGCTGCCGCCGTCGCCGTAAGGCCCCTTCCACATGGGGAAGCCCGCCTTGGTCGAAACGACCATCTCATCGCGGTAGGAAGAGAGCTGCTCGTGCAGGATCTTGCCGAAATTTTCCTCGGCAGAGCCGTTCCTCGGGCCGTAGTTGTTGGCAAGGTCGAAGTGCGTGATCCCGTTGTCAAAGGCGGTAAAGATCATATCGCGCATGTTTTCGAAGTTGTCGAAGGAGCCGAAATTGTGCCAAAGCCCCAAAGAAAGTTCGGGGAGTTTGAGCCCGCTCTTTCCCGCGCGGCGGTAGTGCATCGTCTTCTTGTAACGCATGGGGTCGGGGATGCGCTCCCTGTTGGCAAGCAAGCGCTTGAACGTGCTTTCGTCGGTCATCATATCACCTTATAAAGATTTTTGTATGAGGATAGCACACTTTGCGCTCCGTGGCAAGCAAAACGCGCCGCCGCCCATTGTTTTACCTGCACAAAAAACAAACGCCCCCGGGAAGGGGCGTTTCGCGGCGTTCATTCGAATTCCGTCATGAATTTGCGGTACCGTTTGGGAAGATACCCGTTCTGCTGTCTGATGCGCTCGCGCGAAGGGATATTGACTGCGGAAAAATACGTCTTCCACAGCTTCTGCCAGCCTTCCTCATCGGCGGAGAGCATCACTTCGGCTTGTTGCAAGGGAGCAAGGAAGAGGTGCTCCCCGTCCCACACGGCTGCCTTTTTGCGCCTGACGTCGTGAAGGACAAAGGGGTATTCGGGCAGCCGCTTTGAAAAGTGCCGCGCCAAAATGTCCACGATGTCGTTGTCGGGCGAAAGGGGAGCGTACAGCGCGCCGCTCGCACTTTCCCGAAAGCGCACGAACCCCTTCATGCGGTCGATCTCGTGGGAAACCCGCCTCAGCGCCTGTTCCGCTTTGAGCACGTCGGGGTGAGAGAGCATCCCGCGCACCGGTCCGCCCCGCTTCGCGATGAGCAGCAGATAGCGGAAGGCGGTCTGCATATGCCCCTCATCTCCGCAGCGGAGAAGACGGTCTATCTCGCGCACGCACCCGCCGTCCAGCTCTTGGAAGCGGCAGAGCGCTTTTTGCGCCTTTTGCGGGTCGGGCACAACTTCCACGCACGGCCCCAAAGGGCGTTCGTCTTTGGGCAGGAGCACGGCTTCCTCGTCGCCCCACGCGGTAAGCAGCGCCGTCAGGACCCCGTCCCTCGTATCCTCTGTCAGATAGATCATATCATTTCCTCATTTCTCTTGCCTCCCTCACGCTCTTCCCACAAATCTTTTGCTTCGCAAAATCTTTGCGGGAGCCCTATATAAGAGGGAGGTGCCCCGAAGGGGCGGAAGAAGTTATCCATATTGTAAGCGCCTCCTCGGGGGCGAGCAAATGCTTTCTTGTCTTTCAGGGTTCCCACAAAACTCGCGTAGCGAGTTTTGTGGGAAGAGGAGCGGCAGGCATATAAGGTCATGCGGCAAACGAAGCGCGCCGCAGACCAAAACGCCTTGCCGCGACGAGGTGGGGCTTTGACCGCTTTCGAGCTTGGAAATGCCCCATTGTTCGGGGCATTTCAGGGCTCCCGCGCAGATGCGAAGCAGATGCGTGGGAAGAGGAGCAGCGCGGTCTCTACCGCGCGAGACGGTGGCTCATCATTCGGCGAATGCCGATGATGAGACGGAGGGGTTGTTGAGTTCGTATCTTCACAATTCTCCCGTCAGCGCGGCAAGCGCCGTCTCCCGCGTGCCCAGAAGCCGCACGGCAGGGGAGAGCACCCGCCCTTCGCCCGCGCCGCCCAACATGCCCGCGTCGCCCGCCGAGCCCGCGCTCAACATGTCCGCCGCGCCCGTGCCGCCCGAAGAAATCCCGCCGCCCACATCGCCCGACACACCCGCGCCCTGCAAAGCGAGCCCGCCGCCCAGGCTCCAACGCTCGGGCTCATCGAACAGGCTCAGCTGCCGCGCCTCGTCCTGCCTCGCACCCAACGCGAGCAGCCCCTTCACGGCGCGCTCATCCTTGGCGCCCAAATACTTTCCCTTGCAGGTGATAAAGTGCTTCGCCCGTTTCAGGACGATGCGCATCCGCTTCAGGTCGCCGAAATCGAGCGCCGCATACCGCCTTGCCTCGGTGATCTTATACGCCCCTCTGCCGCCGATGCCCGGCACCCGCAGCAGCATCTCGAGGGGCGCGGTATTCACTTCCACGGGGAAACACTGCGGGTTCCTCAGCGCCCACGCGCACTTCGGGTCGTATTCGAGGGGCAGGTTTTCCCCCTCGGGCGCGATCTCCTCCGCCGTAAAGCCGTAAAAGCGGAGCAGCCAGTCCGCCTGATAGAGCCTGTGCTCCCGCAGCTGTCCCACGGGGAGCGTCGGCAGCAGACTGTCCTGCACGACAGGCACATAGGAAGAATAGTACACGCGCTTGAGCCCCATCTTTTGGTAGAGCGCCTCGGAAAGCCGCACGATGCGGCTGTCGGGCTCGGGGCTTGCGCCCACGATGAGCTGCGTCGTCTGCCCCGCGGGCAAAAAATGCCCCTTCCTGTGTTCTTCTTTGAATTCCGCCTTCTCCTTCACGAGCTGCCGCATGGGGGAGAGCAAACTCTCCGTCGACTTCTGCGGCGCCAAAAGTTTTAAGCTCGCCTCGGTGGGGAGCTCTAAATTATAACTCATGCGGTCGGCGTATTTCGCAGCTTCCGAAACGAGCCCCGCATCTGCCCGCGGGATGCCTTTCAAGTGGATATATCCGTGAAAGCGGTACTTGGTGCGCAGCAGCTTCACAGCGGCAAGCAACCGCTCCATCGTAAAGTCGGGCGTCTTTTCCACGGCGGAGGAGAGGAACAGCCCCTCGATATAGTTGCGCTTGTAAAAGTCGAGGGTCAGCTCAGCGATCTCTTCGGGCGTCGCCGAAGCGCGCGGCACGTCGGCGTCCGCACGGTTGGGGCAGTAGCGGCAGGAATAGATGCAGCGGTTGGAGAGCAAAATTTTCAACAGTGAGATGCATCTCCCGTCGGGCGTGAAGGAATGGCAGCACCCTGCAGGCGCCGCGTTTCCCATGCCGCCGCCGTTCTTTCTGCCGCTTCCCGAAGAGGAGCACGAAACGTCGTACTTTGCGCTCTCCGTCAGAATTTTCAGCTTTTCCTCCGAGATCATGCCTTCATTATAGCACGCCGCCTGCCTATTGTCAAACAAATGTTCGATAAAATTTTGTTCTTGCCCCTTGCCAATCGCCGCAGGATATGCTATAATAACAAAAAACAACGTCCAATATGTGAACATTTCACGAAAAATTCACCCTGCGATGAAGTTCTCGTTATCACACGGGTATAAAATTAGAGAAACGCAGCGAGAGGAGGCAGAAGATGAAAGTTTTGATCGTAGACGACGAGGAGATGATCCGCGCGGTCCTTCGGGAGTACATCGAATTCGAAGGCGGCGAGGCGGACGAAGCGCAGGACGGCATGGAAGCAGTCAAAAAGGCGCGCGAAAACGATTACGACATCATTTTAATGGACGTCATGATGCCCAAGCTCGACGGTTTTTCCGCCGTCAAGGAGATCAGAAAATTCAAGAACACCCCCGTCATCATGCTCTCGGCGCGCGGCGAGGAATACGATAAGCTCTTCGGCTTTGAAATCGGCTCCGACGACTATGTGACGAAGCCCTTCTCCCCCAAAGAGGTGATGGCGCGCATCCACGCGGTCATCAACCGTTCGCAGGGCGCCGCCGCTCCCAAGCGCGACGTGTACGAATTCGAAGGGCTCAAAATAGACATGGTGGGGCGCAACGTCTATGTAGACGGCGAGCGCGCCGAACTCACCCCCAAGGAGTACGAACTTTTATTTTACTTCGTGGAAAACCGCGGCGTGGCGCTCACGCGCGAGCGGCTTTTGAACCAGGTCTGGGGGTACGATTTTTACGGCGACGACCGCACGGTCGATACCCACGTCAAGATGCTACGCGGCAACCTCAAGGAATACCGCAAATTCATCGTCACCCTGCGGGGCTTGGGATATAAATTCGAGGCGTAACGATGCCCGCTTTCTCGGCGCAAACAACGCGAAAGCTGCATAAAAAATTCCAGCCCAGGAGCTTCAACCTCAACCTCATCCTCTGGGTGAGTTTTTCCGTGTTCACCATCGTCGTCATCGCCTTCTTCGCCGTCGTGCAGAACGTGCAGATCAAGTACCAGTACCGCGCGCAGACGGAGCAGTCCCTGCGCGACGCGGGCGATGAGATCGTGCGCTACGCTATCGATTTCGGCGCTCTCGATCCCGGCTTCTTCGATCCCGATACCGATCTTTCGCGGCGGCTGCTTGCCATTGCCAACCGCTACAACGTGAGCGTCTATCTCTTTACGGCGGACGGCAGGTTCGTTTTCCCCGAGATCCCTACGGAAGAGATAGAGGAATACGCCGCCATCTACGAAGAAGTGCGCTCCCGCCTCGGCGAGGAGGGCGATCTTGTTTCTCCTTACGATACGGGCAGCGGCAGCTACGCCCATGCAAGGCGCATCTCGCTTGCGGGCGGGGAGTGGTACCTGTATCTGAGCAGCTCCACCGAGCACATCACGCGCGTGATGAACGAGATGGGCTGGCTCTCCCTCATCACGGGTCTGTTTGCGGTGGCGCTCGCCTTCGTCGTCAGCGGGCTCGTCTCCATGGTCATCACCAAGCCCATCAGCGAGGTCGCCGAAAAGGCGAAGGAGCTCGCCCGCGGCAACTACGAAGTCAACTTCGAGAGCGAAACATACGCCTGCCTCGAAGTCAAAGAACTCTCCGAATCTTTGAGCCGTGCGAGCGCCGAAATTTCCAAAGCGGATAAGATGCAGAAGGAGCTCATCGCCAACGTCTCGCACGATTTCAAGACGCCGCTCACCATGATCAAGGCGTACGCCTCCATGATCCGCGAAATTTCGGGCGACGACAAAGTAAAGCGCGATAAACACGCGCAGGTCATCATCGACGAAGCCGACCGTCTCGCCGCCCTCGTGGGGGACGTGCTCGATCTTTCCAAATTGCAGGCGGGCATCGAGAAGGAAGAATTTTCCGTCTTCAACCTCTCGGAGGACGTCTACGCCGTCACGAACCGCTTCGATTTCTACGTCGAAACGGAAGGCTATACCATCCACACCGACATCGACGACGATCTTTACACCTTCGCGGCGCGCGGCAGGGTGGAGCAGGTCCTCTACAACCTCATCGGCAACGCCATCAGCTACACGGGCGCCGATAAGAGCATTTTGGTGCGCTTAAAGGCAGGCAAAGATTGCTCGCATTTCGAAGTCATCGATACGGGCAAGGGCATCCCCAAAGAGGAGCTCGATACCATCTGGGACCGCTACTACCGCTCGAGCGAGGCGCACAAGCGCTTGAAGCGCGGCACGGGGCTGGGGCTCTCCATCGTCAAGAGCATCCTCCAAAAGTACGGCATCCGCTTCGGCGTCAAGTCGGAAGTGGGGAAGGGCAGCTGCTTCTGGGTAGACTTCCCGCTCCCCAACGGCAGAGAAAACAAAACGAAATAAAACAAGAAGCGGCGGCGACCCTCGGGTCGCCGCCGCACAGTTCTGTCCAAAAGCAATTATTCCTTTTCCAGTATATAGAAGCGATAGCTGTCCTTCAAAAGCGCGGCAGCCCCTGCGGGGTCTGCAAGTTCGCTGCTGCGGACGGGCTCATGCACGTCCTCGGGCACAATATATCGCGTCCAGTTCTCGGGGTCTTCGAATACGATCCGTTCGAGCTCGTCGCACCCGAAGAAGGCGTCGCTGCCGATCATCGTCACGCTCTTAGGGATCGCGATCTCCTCAAAGGCGCAGTCCTTGAACGCCTCGCGCCCGAGATACACAAGCTCTTCGTTGAGCACGATGCCCTTTTGCAGGCTTCCCGAAAGGTCAAACGCGCCGCCCGCAATGGTGCGCGTGCCTTTGGGCACGGTATAACTGTCGCCCGTCACGCGGTCCGCGTCCAGAAGATGGCAGCCCGCAAACAGCACGCCGTCCTTCCAATTCGCCTCATTGTCGTAATAAGGGGTGAACGCAAGCACTTCCATGCCCATTTCGCAGACGGAGTCGGGGAAGACGACGGAAGCAAGCTCATCGCAGTAGTAGAATGCCCGGTCGCCGATGCGTTCGACCCCTTCGGGCAGCACGATCTCTTTGAGCGCGCAGTTGCTGAAGGCAGAACTGCCGATGCTCTTCACGCCTTCGGGGATCTCGATCTTAGCAAGCGATCCGCAAGATTCGAACGTCGCATTTTCGATGGAAGCAAGCCCTTTGGGCAGCGTCACTTCGGTAAGCGCCTCGCACTCCGCAAAGACGGAGCTCCCGAGATAGGTCACGCTGTCGGGCAGCGTCACGCTGGTAAGTTCGCGGCAGCCGCGGAAGGCGTCATAGTAGATGTCCGTCACCGTCTCGGGCAGGGTGAGGGAAGCGATCGCGCAGCCGCCGAACGCGCCCACGGGAATGACGCTGAGTCCGCTCCCGAATTCGATGTCCTGAAGGGTAGTACAGCCTGCAAAGGCATACATGCCCATTTCTATGAGAGAATCGGGCAGCACGGCGCCCTCAAGCGTGTTCAGGTTATAAAAGGCGTTCTCGCCGATGCTCGTCACGCCCTCGGGGATGACGACGCGCTCCAAACCCTCTGCGCGGTTCAGGGCAAACCCCTGCGCTTTGACGGCGGTCACGGGCTTCCCTTCGTATTCGCTCGGGATGACGATCTCTTCGGGTATCTCTTTACTGCTGTCGGCAGAGACCTGCAAGCTTCCGTCGGCAAGCGTTTCAAAGACGAGGCATTCATTCCCCGTATTCCCGCCGGGCGTGTTCCCGCCGGGCGTGTTCCCGCCGGGCGTATCGCCCGTATCGTTGCAGGCGGCAAGCCCGCAGGCAGCCAACGCCGCCGCCAGAACGGCAAACGGCAAAACAAGTTTTCTTTTCATAAATTCCCCCTTGTTTGTTTGTATTCATTCTATCACACCGCGCTCCTCTTTGCAAGCAGGGGGGGGGATACATCATGTTGAAAACCGCCATTTCCTCGCCTCCTCGCCGCCCCCTCGCCTCCTCGTCGCAGCGGAGCAAATTTCGCAAGCCGCTTGTTTTACTCGCGGCTTTGCTCCGATGCTCGTTGCTCCTTTTCCCAAAAAATCTTTGCTAAGGCAAATCTTTTTTGGGAGCCCTATAAGGGAGGTGCCGCGCGCCCGCTCTTGCGGGCGCGCGGCGGAAGGAGTAGCGCCTCCTCGCCCGCCCTCGCCTCCTCGTCATCGCCCCCGCGCCGCGCCCATGCAGAAAGGCTTGACATTTTCCCCCAGATATGTTATACTGCTCCTTCGGAAAAAAGAGAGGAATTCTATGTTAGAACTTCAGAATATCACCTTCGAAGTGGAGGAGAACGGCCAAAGAAAGCGCATTTTAAACGACGTCTCCCTCACGATCGACGAACGCTTCGTGGCGATCACGGGCCCCAACGGCAGCGGCAAGAGCACGCTCGCCAAGATCATTGCGGGCATCCTCATGCCCACGGGCGGCAAGCTTCTTTTCAACGGAGAGGACATCACGCCTCTTTCCGTCACCGAGCGCGCAAGACGGGGCATCTCGTTTGCCTTCCAGCAGCCCGTGCGCTTCAAGGGCATCACGGTAAAAGACCTCATCTCGCTCGCGGCGGGCAAGCACATCACGGTGGGGGAGGCGTGCGGCTATCTCTCCGAAGTGGGCCTCTGCGCGCGCGACTATATCGACCGCGAAGTCAACGCTTCTCTTTCGGGGGGCGAGTTAAAGCGCATCGAGATCGCGACCGTCCTCGCCCGCGGCACTTCTCTTTCCGTCTTCGACGAACCCGAAGCGGGCATCGACCTCTGGAGCTTCCAGAACCTCATCTCGGTGTTCGAAAAAATGTACGCAAAGTCGCAGGGGAGCATCGTCATCATCTCCCATCAGGAGCGCATCCTGAACATTGCCGATAAGATCGTGGTGCTCTCCGCGGGCAGGATCGAGCGCGTCGGCACCCGCGAAGAGATATTGCCTTCTCTTCTCGGCACGAGCGCCTGCCGCGCCCTCACCGATAAGTTATAAATTGTGTGGAAAGCTCCTCGTCTCGGAGGCGAGCGCTTCCCGGAACGGACTCCCAATCATAAGGAAGATCAACATGGACGAATTGGAAAAAATGCTGTTGATGCAGGTAGCGGACCTGCACCGCGTGCCGGACGGCGCGTATAACATCCGCAAGAACGGCGAAGGGGACGGCCGCCGCAGCACCGACCGCATCCGCATCGAGGACCGGAAGGACGGCCATGCGGGCATCGACATCTTCATCGCCCCCGACACCAAAAACGAGAGCGTGCACATCCCCGTCGTCATCACCAAGACGGACTACCGCGAGCGCGTGTATAACGATTTCTACATCGGCGAAAATGCGGACGTCCTCATCATCGCGGGCTGCGGCATCCACAACTGCGGCGTGGAGACGAGCGAGCACACGGGCGTGCACACCTTTCACATCGGCAGGGGCGCGAAGGTGCGCTATGTCGAAAAGCACTACGGCAGCGGCGACGGCAGCGGCGAGAACATCATGAACCCCGCGACCGTCATCTATCAGGAAGAGGACTCCCGCTTCGAGATGGAATCGACGCAGATCAAGGGCATCGACTCCACCGACCGCGAGACGACGGCGACCTTGAAGGCGGGCGCAGAGCTCGTCGTGCGCGAGAAGATCTTCACGCACGGCAAGCAGTTCGCGCGCACCAACTTCATCGTCGACCTCAACGGCGAGGGCGCGGGTGTCGATCTCGTGTCCCGTTCGGTGGCGGCGGACGATTCCCGCCAGACGTTCGGCTCGCGCATCAACGGCAACACGGCTTGCCACGGGCATTCGGAGTGCGACGCCATCATCATGGACCGCGCCTGCGTGACGGCGGTGCCCGAACTCACGGCGAACTGCATCGACGCCGAGCTCATCCACGAAGCTGCCATCGGCAAGATCGCGGGCGAGCAGATCGTCAAGCTCATGACCCTCGGCCTCACCGAACAGGAAGCCGAAGAGCAGATCATCAAAGGCTTCCTGAGCTGACCCCCTCCTTATTATAAGCGCCCTCTCCTTATTATAGCCTCCCCTGTGTAAGGGGCGAGCAAGTGCTTTCTTGCTTTCAGGGCTCCCGCAAAGATTTTGCGCAGCAAAAGCTTTGTGGGATAATTTCAGGGTTCCCACAAAAATCGCATGGCGAGTTTTGTGGGAAGAGGAGCGGCAGGCATATAAGGTCATGCGGCAAACGAAGCGCGCCGCAGACCACAACGCCTTGCCGCGACGAGGTGGGCTCTTTGACCGCCTGCGAGCTTGGAAATTTCCCATTGTGGGGAAATTTCCTGACCGAGGCGGCGTTTTCCTTGCGCCGCCGAGACGGTGGCTTGCAAAAGGCAAGCCGGAGGGGTTGTTGAGCCATCTCCTCATTATAGGCGCCTTCTTGAGGGAACTGTCTTGTTGTCCGATGGAACATCGACACCGTGACTGAGGGAGTAAATGCCAGAGCTTCCCGTTCTTCCCTTGCCTCCCGCGTCTCCGTAAAGCAATCGATATCTCCTTTCCTCCCGCGTCGCCGCAAGGCGCATATGCGAGCGATCGCCTTACAGCAACCGCTGCGCTTTTTGCGCCCGCTTTTCTCGCGCGGTAGTGCCCGCGCTCGGTCAGGAAACGGCGCGTACAATGCGCCGTTTCCAAGCTCGAAAGCGGTCAAAGCCACACTGTGGCTTTGCCAAGAAAGCGCTTTCTCGCCCTTTTCCCAAAAAATCTTTGCTGAGGCAAATCTTTTTTGGGAGCCCTATAAGGGAGGTGCCGCGCGCCCGCAGAACGGGCGCGCAGCGGAAGGAGTCACCTTATTTTGGCCTCCTCTTCGGGGAGGTGTCATGCCATTCGACGCGGGCGTCGATGGCATGACGGAGGGAGTAAATACGGTTTATTCACCCGGATAGTTATATTTGATTTTATCCTCTGTAAGCGCGTCGTTGTACAAACCGATGGTGATACTGTCCCACTGCTCCTTGCTGCCGCGGTAATAGACGGTCGTAAGCTCGTCGCACTTGTGGAACGCAAAGTTACCGATCTCCTTAACGCCCTCGGGAATGACGATCTTTTTAAGCGAGGTGCAGTATTGAAACGCACCTTCCCCGACGCTCTCCACGCCCTCGAGAATGACGATCTCTTCAAGCGAGGTGCAATAACTAAATGCAGAGCTGCCGATCGTGGTAACGCTTTTGGGAATGACGATCTCGGTAAGCGAGGCACATTGGAAAAACGCCTTACTACCGATCGAAGTAACACTGTCGGGAATGACGATCTCGGTAAGCGAGGTACAGTTGTAAAACGCATAATCACCGATCTCGGTCACCGGCTTTTCATCGATGAAGGGCGGAATGTAGATCAACGTGTCTTTGCAATCTCCCGGTCCGGTGATGGTAACGGTATTTCCATTGTCCGCGTGGGCCAGCCCTTCGGAGTAGAAGGCATAGTCGCAGATTTCACAGGTGTTGCCGATAAAAGTATGCCCCTTCGCGGGAATGATGTCGCGGTTCGAGTACCCGCAGCGCGTGCACGTCTCGTTAGAGGTATAGCCCGCAGCCGTGCAGGTGGGCGCCTGTCCCGGCTTCGTCTCGCCCCAGCTGTGTCTGAGCGGCGCGATCTCCTCGGTGTAGCTGTTGTCGCAGCGGGTGCAGGTGTACGTCATCTCGCCCGGCACCAGGCAGAGCGCCTCATCCGTCACCACGCCCTTGTAATCATGCCCGAGCGCCGCGACTTCCACCATCTTGCGGCTGAGTTCCTCGCCGCAGGCCGCGCAGCAGACGACTTCTTCATACAAGCCCGCCGCCGTACAAGTCGCGGCGACTTCGTTTTCCTTTTCCGCCTCGCCCTCGGTGTGACCCAAAGCCGCGACTTCCACCGTCTTACGGCTCACTTCTTCCTCGCACACGGTGCAGGAAACGACCTCTTCATACGAGCCCTTCTCGGTGCAAGTGGGCGCCTTTTCGTTCTCCCTGACCGCCTCGCCCGCTGTATGCCCGAGCGCTGCGATTTGTTCCGTCTCCTTCTCCCCGCAGGAGCAGGTGCGTTCGCGCAAGCCTTCTTCCGTGCAGGTTGGCTCATCGACGACTACCCACGAAGAATAGGCGTGGGTATGTTCCATGGGGGGGGTGGCGCCTGATCGTCTTTGCAGGCAGCGAACGCAGCCAGACCGAGGGCCGCAGCCGCCATCGCAAGCAATACAATACCGTGTTTTTTCATGAGTGTTCTCCAAATTTTTATTCACCATGCATATTACATCGCAGTTTCAGTCTATCATACTTTGCCCGCCAAGTCAATATCTCCCTACAAAATTTATCAAAACACCTTCCCCCCGCCGCCTCTCCTCGGTTCCGCTGCAACGAGAGCGCGGGCGCCCCGTTCCGGGGCGCCCGCGCCGCACTATGTTCAATTCATCTTCCATACACAAGATCGACAGAGCTCTTTTTGTGCAATTTCAAAAGGATAAGCAGATACGCGGCAAGCAGAAAACATGCCATAACGCCTGCCGTTACAAGTACGCATTCATACCCGTAAGAGAGGATGGGCACCGCCCCTTCGGCGAGGGAGACAAAGAGCGCATTCCACAGCGCCGTCATTCCGAATTGCAGCAAGCAGACGGCGGCAAAGACGAGCACGAGACACGCGGCGCATTGCAGCACATAGACGAGCGCAAGTTTTCCGCTCGTGACGCCCAAAGCGCGCAGGACGCCGAGTTCCCCGCGGTCCTTGGTCACGGCGTCGTTGAGAAACGCTGCAAAACTGAACAGCGCGGTCATCAAAAACATGACGGCGGCGATCGTGAGAACGGGATTGTAGTTTTCAAGCAAGTTCCGGCTGATCACGACAAGCCCGTCAAGATAAGAACACCCGATCAGACCGTCGTCTTCGATGAGTGAAGCCACAGACGCGAGATCGTATTCGGATAACGATATCCCGGAGTCATGATAGATCCATTGCATCGCGTACTGACGAAAAAAATCCGGGAAATCGGCATCGCTGATCACAAACGTACCGTAAGAAAACGGCGACTCATAAATTCCCGCAACGGTAAAGGGTGTATCACAGACATCGGTCACAAGTTCCGTGCGGGCGGGGAGCCCCGAAAGCTCCACGACAGGGATCGTGATCGTTGTACCGATCAGCTGCTCCGTATCCTCCGCATATCCGTCGGCGATCTCTTCGGAAAGATAGATCTCCCCCTGTTCGAGCGGACCGTCGGAACCATACAGCAGCGAAAGGCCGGACGGCCGCGCAAAGTCGGCATAGGCAAAATAGTTGGACGAATAATCAGCCAAACCGTTCCCGTAACGCCAATAGACCTGCGTGCTTCCGACTTTGGCCTCATTGTTAAAATAGCTCTCCTCCGTGGTGCAGGCGGTAAAGTGCTGCAAGCGATAGGCATTGATAAGTGTTACATCGGTCTCATCGGGAACGGGCAGAGAAGGATCATACCCCGTTGAATAGACAGCGTCGATCTTCCCCAGCGAATATGTGCCGCCGATGAGATCGGCATATTCCCAATCAATTTCGTATTGCTCATAAAGCTCGTCTAAAATGAGAAGGGCGATCGCGTCCGAAACGGCATACTCGCCCTCTTCCAATTCCCCGTTTCCCGCAAGGAGAGGAAAATCACAATGATCTTTCAGATACAACCGGACTTGCTCCTCCTGCGGCCGCACAGAATACTCTCCCTTCGAAAAATAAATGCTCGCGGCGTCATCGTAAAAAAGATCCGCCCCATATGTTTCCCGATAATATTGCTCTTCCTCATCAGAAAATTTCATCCGATAGGGAAACCCGTCGAGCTCGATCTGTTTATAAAAATCGGCAGAATTGGCATGTTCGGCTTCAAGTGCCGTATAGAGCTGACGGACAGGCGTGGAAAAAAAGTTGTTGGCGGAGGAAATGATACAGAGAAAGGACAAAAGCAGCATAACAAGCAAAATGCCCAACCTCACTTTGGCGCTCCGCACCGAACCCAAAGCAACAGAAAAGGTCTCCCTGAGCCCGAACGTGGGGCGGCGGGGCGCGGGCGCGCCGTTTGCGGCGGGCGAAAACGATTTTGCCTCCTCGTCACGGCAGACGGCGCCGCGGGAAAGCTCGATCCTGCGGTCGGCAAGCGCCTCAAAGTTTTCCACATCGTGCGTGACGACGACCACGAGGCGCTCGCGGGAAAGCTCCTTCAGAAGGCGGGCAACGTCGTCGGTGTGCGCACGGTCCAGGCTCCCCGTCGGCTCGTCGGCAAACAGGACGGGCTTGTTTTCCAGGATGGCGATCAGGATGGCGGCCCGCTGCTTTTCCCCGCCCGAAAGCTCGTTCGGGTAATTGTCTCTCCTCTCTTCCAGCCCGAACCGATGAAGCAGCGCCTCTCCGTCCACGCCTGCATCGGGATACAGCCTCTTGACGAGCGCAATATTTTCTCCCAGCGTCATGTTCTCCATCAGGCTCGCATTCTGAAAGACGAAGGACGCATAGTCCTTTTGATCGCAGACGACTTTCCCCGCCGTGGGCTTTTCAAGGCCCGAGAGAAGAGAGAGGAGCGTAGATTTTCCGCTCCCCGTTTCTCCCGTGATAAGGACGAGCCCCGTCTCGGGCAAAGAAAGCGAACACGGCTTCAGCGCCTCGATCGTCCGCCCTTTCTTCACATAGTTTTTCGAAATATTTTCGGCGCGTATCATTGGAATGCCCCTGAAATACCTATTTTAGGTATGATATAGTATAATATGGGGATGTATCGGTTTCCCCATAAAAATGTCATAAACGTGTAAAATCAGAAGAGGCGTGCGAGCGCATCAGGTGCAGCTGACGGAACGCGGTCTTTCAACGATCATTCTACTATTTCTTTTCCCTCGCCGCCGCATGCTCCCAAGCACATGCGGCGGAATTTTTCAAAGGGGGCTTGCATTTTGCATGCAGAATTGTTAAAATACAAGAGGGCTCGTCCCAAGCGGCCCGTTTTTGAGAACGCATCAAAGGAGCAAACTATGGCGCAATACGACTATCTCATCGTGGGGGCGGGGCTCTTCGGCTGCGTGTTCGCCCACGAAGCAAATAAGGCGGGGAAGAAGTGCCTCGTCATCGAACGAAGGGCGCACATCGGCGGCAACGCCTACACCGAGCGGCTGGATGGCATCGACATCCACCGCTACGGCGCGCACATCTTCCATACGAGCGACGAGCGCGTCTGGAACTACGTCAACGGCTTTGTTCGCTTCAACAACTTCATCAATTCGCCCATCGCCCGCTATCGCGACGAGCTTTACAACCTGCCCTTCAATATGAACACCTTCTCCAGGCTGTGGGGGGTCGTCACGCCCAAGGAGGCGCAGGCGGAGATCGCCCGCCAGATCGAAGAGCTCCACATCGGCGAACCCAAGAACCTCGAAGAACAGGGGCTCAAGCTCGCAGGAAGGGACGTCTTCGAAAAGCTCATCCGCGGCTACACCGAAAAGCAGTGGGGGAAGCCCTGCTCCGAGCTCCCCGCCTTCATCATCCGCCGCGTGCCGCTCCGCTTCACTTACGATAACAACTACTTCAACGACCGCTATCAGGGTATCCCCGAAGAGGGCTACACCCGCCTTGCGGAAAAGCTGTTGGAGGGCGTCGAAGTGCGCCTTTCCACCGATCATGCCGCCTTCCGCCGCGAGCATCCCGATATCGCCGAAAAGATCGTCTACACGGGCGCCATCGACGAATATTTCGAATGCTGCTTCGGACCTCTTCAATATCGCTCGCTGCGCTTCGAGACGGAGCGGCTCGAAGAGGAGAACTTCCAGGGCAACGCCGTCGTCAACTACACCGCCCGCGAGGTGCCCTATACGCGCGTCATCGAGCATAAGCACTTCACGCATGCCGTGAGCCCCGTCACCTATGTGACGCGGGAATATCCCGACCCGTGGTCACCGGGCAAGGAGCGCTACTATCCCGTCAACGACGCGGAGAACGAGGCGCTCTATCGGAAGTACAAGCAAAAAGCGGAAGGGGAGGGGAACGTCCTCTTCTGCGGCCGCCTCGGCAGCTACCGCTATCTCGATATGGACAAGACCGTCCAATCTGCCCTCTCCCTCGCCTCCTCCTTATTATAGCCTCCTCTTCGGGGAGCTGTCACGGCGTTCGGCTGAAAGCCGACACCGTGACTGAGGGAGTAAATGCGGGAGTTTCCCGTCTTTCCCTTGCCTCCCGCGTCTCCGTAAAGCAATCGATATCTCCTTTCCTCCCACGTCGCCGCAAGGCGCATATGCGAGCGATCGCCTTACAGCAACCGCTGCGCTTTTTGCGCCCGCTTTTCTCGCGCGGTAGTGCCCGCGCTCGGTCAGGAAACGGCGCGTACAATGCGCCGTTTCCAAGCTCGAAAGCGGTCAAAGCCACACTGTGGCTTTGCCAAGAAAGCGCTTTCTCGCCCTTTTCCCAAAAAATCTTTGCTGAGGCAAATCTTTTTTGGGAGCCCTATAAGGGAGGTGCCGCGCGCCCGCAGAACGGGCGCGCGGCGGAAGGAGTCACCTTATTGTAGCCCTCCCTGTGTAAGGGGCGAGCAAGTGCTTTCTTGCGAAGAGCCCGGTGGGCTCTTTGCCACTTGCGAGCTTGGAAATTTCCCATTGTGGGGAAATTTCCTGACCGAGGCGGCGTTTTCCTTGCGCCGCCGAGACGGTGGCTTGCCGAAGGCAAGACGGAAGGGTTGTTGAATCCTTAATTTAGGCGCCTCCTCTTCGGGGGCGAGCAAATTCTTTCTTGCTTTCAGGGCTCCCGCAAAAATCGCGCAGCGAGTTTTGTGGGATAATTTCAGGGCTCCCGCAAAAATCGCGCAGCGAGTTTT
>ERZ1643249.137-NODE-137-length-97217-cov-58.670530_pt1 | contig 97217 bp, 108 predicted proteins | sample MGYA00579263_ERZ1643249 | MGnify/ENA primary metagenome ERZ1643249 (study PRJEB29033, sample SAMEA4952264) | chicken gut metagenome | biome: Broiler Chicken; feature: Gastrointestinal Tract; material: Caecum | place: Ireland | collected 2018 | study: Broiler...
TGCGGACAAACGGTTTTCAAGACCGCCTCGTTATGACCACTTCGATACCTCTCCACGCGTATATTCTGTTGTTTTTTGCGTCGCTCTCTCGATGACGCTTGTATATAATAACAAACCAGGATATACTTGTCAACATCTTTTTTCAAATTTTTTATTTTTTTCTTTTTTGATGCCGTTTGAACACCTGCATCTGGGCATAAATGACCTTATCATGGATACGATGAAGCACCCGCAGGACCTTTCTTGCCTTCATCAGACTGCCTGCAATTCTCACATCTTCCGGCGTCGTAATCTTTATATTATCATACCCGCCTTCAATGAGTTTTACCGGAACTTTTGCGTATGTCTCAACAACCATTGCGTCATCTGTCGCATTGGTCGCTCCGCTCTCCATTAATTTCTGATAAGCATTCATAACCAGACTGTATTCAAAACACTGCGGCGTCTGCACCTGCCATAGAGTTTTCCGCTCCGGCGTATGAATTGCATAATTTCTCTGATCTACTATTTTTATCGTATCTTTGCTCGGCATTCCAACGACACAGGCCCTGTACTCCATAACATTTAAAATACATTGTTTGATCAGTTCCCTGTTAATCATCGGGCGTGCACCATCATGAATCAGCACGTAATCCGCCTGATTCACAGCTTTTAACCCACAATATACCGAAGCGTAGCGTTCGCATCCTCCTGCTACGATCCGGGTTACCTTATGAAAGTTATATTTTTCTACAATGTACTGCCTGCAGTACTCGATCTCATCCTCTCCTGTTACAAGGATGACCTCATCCACCGGGCTGTTTTCAAATGCCTTCAGGGCATAATATACCAAAGGCCGTGATTTTATCAGCATATATTGTTTGGGAATCCCGCTTCCCATGCGTTTCCCTTCTCCTGCCGCTAAAACAATCGCAACGACTTTTTTCCGCATATCATACTCCTATCTGCTGCCAATTTTTAATCCTGGCACTGCATTTAAATCCCATCCGCTTCTCGTTCCATTCATATATTCATGATATCCGCATACGCCGATCATGGCAGCGTTATCCGTACAAAAAACAGGAGACGGATAGTAAAAATCAATCCCTGCCTCTTTGCACCGCTCTATCATTTTCTCACGAAACGCATGATTGGACGCAACTCCCCCGGCAATCGCCAGTTTTTTATATCCTAACTCAACCGCGGCTTCGACACCATGAGCGCTTAATACATCCACGACTGCTTCCTGGAAAGAAGCGGCAACGTCTGCTTTGTTAACCTCTTCTCCCTTCATCTGACAATGATTCAGATAATTCAATACAGCTGATTTCAGTCCGCTGAAACTGAAATCCATCTTAGAATCATTCACTTTTGCTCTTGGGAATGCGATTGCGTTTTTATCTCCCTCTTTCGCAAGTGCTTCAATCTTTGGTCCTCCCGGATATCCCAGTCCAATTGCGCGGGCCACCTTATCAAACGCTTCCCCGGCAGCATCGTCTCTGGTACGTCCGATCACTTCATACGTCACATAATCCTTCACATTTACAAGATGGGTATGCCCTCCGGATACTACAAGACAAAGAAACGGTGGTTTCAGATCCGGGTGCTCAATATAGTTGGCACAGATATGTCCTTCAATATGATGGACTCCTACCAGAGGTTTTTTCTTCGCAAAGGCAATTGCTTTTGCCTCCGCAACTCCCACCAGCAGAGCGCCCACCAGGCCTGGACCATAAGTTACCGCTATTGCGTCGATTGTATCCAGCGTCTCTCCTGCTTCCTTCAATGCTTCTTCTATTACATAATTAATCTTTTCAATATGTTTTCTTGATGCGATTTCGGGTACGACTCCCCCGTACAGTTTATGCAGTTCAATCTGAGATGAAATAATGTTAGATTTTACAATACGGCCGTTTTCTACGACAGACGCAGCTGTCTCATCACAAGAAGACTCGACCGCCAGTATTTTTACACACTCACTCATTGGTACCTTTACTCCTCCTGAAAATCTAAAGTTATCGTCTTTCCATCTTTTCCCGGGACGGCATTTGGGTAAATTTTACGGACCTTCCCCATAAATTCCTCCGGCCGTACCAGAGACGGACTGTAATGGGTCAGCCATAAACGTTTTACACCTGCCTCTTTTGCAATCCTGGCTGCTTCGTAAAACGTCATATGTTTATATTCTCTTGCTTTGGCTTCTTTTCCATCTTCTCCGTACATTCCTTCACAAATCAGCAGATCTGCATCAGCGGCATGTCTGACAATGGCAGGCACCGGCCTGGTATCTGTACAATACGTAAGCCGGATCCCTTTTCTTGGTTTCCCTAAAATCATATCACTTGTCAATACACGCCCATTTTCATCTTCCAGGGTTTCCCCCTTCTGAAGCCGGTTCCAGTATTTCATCGGAATATCATTTTCCCTGGCCTTGCATGGATCAAATTTGCCCGCACGTGGAATTACAACACTGTATCCATAGCAGATTACATTATGTTTCACCTGGAATGCCTCGATCGTGTATCCATCCATCTCGATCCTGTGCTCTTTTTCCTTCAGCTCATAAAACCGGATTGGAAACGGAAGTTCCGGCGCAATGATTCTTAAAGAGTTTACCACCTTTTCCACACCGCGGGGTCCCATGATCAGAAGCGGCTCTGTTCTCTCCGCATTTCCAAGGGTCAGCAAAAGACCCGGCAGTCCGCTGATATGATCCGCATGAAAATGTGTAAAACAGATGGCATCCAGCGGCTTAACGCTCCATCCTCGGTCTTTAATTCCTACCTGTGTTCCTTCTCCGCAGTCAATCAGCAGACTATGTCCCTGAAAACGGGTCATGCACGCAGTCAGCCTGCGGTACGGCAGAGGCATCATGCCTCCTGTTCCTAACAAACATACATCTAACATATATCATCCTTTATGACAAAACTTCACTTTTTTCAGTTACTTTCGGAGATATCTCAAACTGTTTTACGATACGGTCATAGCAACGTTCACATATCTTAAATTCATGTATTTCCGTATCTTTATTTGAAAAATATCCCCACTCTTTTTTTACTTCTATAAAATCAGTTTTTTCGTCAATCTTATTTCCACAAACATTACAAATCATAGTTTCCTCCTCCTTACCAGAATCATTATAAGTCGAAGTTTCCCCTGATTCTACTGGTAATGAATGGATAGGATCCGGATCGTCCCAAAACATTAAAATCGCATCTTCCATTGGATCTGAATAATATTTGGGACGCCTTCCATACTCCTCAAATCCTGACTTTTTATAGAAATTTCTTGCGGCCTGATTGGATTCCCTCACCTCCAGATAAATGGTCTCAACTCCCATTTTTCGGTATCTCTCCCGAAATTCCTGCAAAAGCAATGTCCCAATTCCCATCTTGCGGATAAATGGAACAATCGCAATTCTCTGGAGTTCTCCCTGTTCCAGAATATGCTCCGCCATAATATAACCACTGATCTTATTGCGGTCTCTCCACACATAAATATCACTGGTCTTTTTGTAATAAAATGATTCAATGCTCTCCAGACTCCACGGTTTATGAAATGTAATCCGTTCAATTTCCGCGATCATTGCCAGATCTTCCGGAAGAGCTTTGTGCACATGCCATTCTCTAGCATTTGCTTTCGCTTTTTCCATGGATCCGCTCTTCCCTCTCTCTTTCTGCCTGTGATTTTCTCAAATATTCCGGCGCAAAAGCATCTGCTGTCTGCCACATTCCCTTCTCATAATATACTTCTGCCAGCGCCCCGACAGCTCCGGCTCTCTGCCGATTCACATGGGCAGGCGCGAAGACTGCATCCGTTCCCATAGCCTCTTCGATTTCTTTACGATAAACCGGCACTCCGTCTCCTAAAAATATTACAGGTTCTTTATACTCTTTCAGCTGTTTTAATGTATCCTCGACACTCTGGGCGCACTGTTCTTTCACAACCTCCATCTGAGATCCGTGGAATCGATAAAATCCTGTATACACTTGTTTCCTTCTTGCATCCATCATCGGACAAATCAGACTGTTCACACCAAACAGCTGATATGCAAGTCCATCCACTGTTGGGACCCCAATGATCGGTTTGTTCAGAGCCAGTCCAAGCCCCTTGGCTGTTGCTGCCCCGATTCGCAGTCCTGTAAAAGACCCCGGTCCCATTGCCACTGCGACTGCGTCAATTTCATCCATGTTAAAAGACGTTCTCCGGATCACCTCATCCAGCATCGGCAGAAGAGTCTGAGAATGTGTCAGTTTATTTCCTGTCGTATATTCAGCGATCAGTCTGTCGTCTTCCAGCAGTGCCACGGAGGCTACCAGCCCGGAACTATCCAATACCAATAATTTCATCTATATCTCCTTTATCTCTATATCCCGATAATCAAATCCCTTTTCCAGATCTTTCCGAATTTCAATCCTTGTAAAATGATCCGGCAGAATTTCCTGGATCAAATCTGCCCATTCAATCAGACAGACACCATTTCCATATATATAATCTTCGTATCCAATCTCATCCATCTCTTCAATATCGCCGATCCGATAGACATCAAAATGATAGAAAGGCAGTCTGCCTTCCTCATATTCTTTTACGATTGTAAATGTAGGACTTGAGACTGCCTCTTCAACTCCAAGCCCTTTCGCCAGCCCCTGGGTAAACACGGTTTTCCCAACTCCCAGATCCCCATACAGACAAAGCACCTGCCCGGCTTTCGCTTCTTTTCCGATCTTCTCGCCCAGCTGGAAAGTTTCATCTGCGCTATGACTCTGAATGATCATTCTAATCTCCTTTACTCTTCCGTTTTTTCTTCTTTGCCTTCTTCTTCCTTCGCCTCGCCGGAAGCCTTGGCATATCTGGAAATCCCTGAATCTTTCTGTGTCTGTCTGACAGGATTTGTTCTTGCTGCTCTGACATGTTCTTCAATATACTTCATGATTTCCTGTTTCTGGCTTCCCATGGCTTCATCCGGAAAAACGAATGCCTGCTGTTTCCCGGTATACAGAATATAAAGTCCGAAACTATGCCTGATCTTCATAATACGGTTCCACTCAATGATTCCTGTGTCATCTCCAATTTCAACAAAAATCCCATCCTCTTTCATCGTATAATAAGACGGCTGCTGATACGTAGGATGGGTGTCGGCCTGTTTTTTAGCTTTCTGGTATAAAATAAGCGGATTGATCACTACAAGAAGCAGAAGAATCAAGGCTCCTGTTACAATGTAAGTCCAGTCCTGGCCCTGAGCGATTCCTCGAATGCACATAAAAAATCCTACAATGATCATAACAATGGAAAAAATTCCTGATGCTCCAGAATACGTGTACATCATGGAAAATTTAAAAATATCTTTTGCTGTCAGCTGTGTTTGAAACTTCATGTTCTTTCTCCTTTTTCCTATTAATGAGATATTATAGCATAATCCTGGGTATAAAACCAACCTTTTTACAAATACTATGGATATAAAAAAATGATGGAGGATCAATCATGAGAGCTACAGGTATTGTACGAAGAATCGATGATCTCGGACGCATTGTCATTCCAAAAGAAATACGTAAAACTATGCATATCCGGGAGAGCGATCCTTTGGAAATCTTTACAGAACGGGACGGCGGGATTATCTTGAAAAAGTATTCTCCGATCGGAGAAATGAGTCCTTCCGCACAGCAGTTTGCAGATGCGGTTGCCGCTTCTCTTCCCTATACAGTTTGTGTTTGTGACCAGGATTCCGTAATCGCGGCTGCTGGTCCCAACGGAAAAAAACTTCTTGGGAAAATACTTCACCCCCAGGCCGAAGACGCCCTTCACGACAGAAAACAGATGATTCTTGCAAAAAAAGATTCCGGCTTCTTCCCCCTGGTTTCAGATTTTCCTGAAGAATTTGCTGAAATTGCTTTTTCCACCATTATCGCAGAGGGAGACGCCATCGGTCTGGTATGCCTTCTTTCCAATGAAGGAAATTTTACTGACCAGGATCTTTTAACGGCCCGGATTGGCGCCTCCTTTCTTGGAAAACAGATGGAAGATTAAAAAAAATTCCCGACCGGACGCCGGATCCTCTGAATCAATGGACGTTCCATCGGGAATTTTTCAGTTTCAGGACGCCGGATGCGTTTTCTGAAGATATTTTTTCAGATACTGCCCTGTATAAGAAGCTTCCACTTCACAAATTTCTTCCGGAGTTCCGCTTGCCACAACGGTTCCTCCTCCGGAGCCTCCCTCCGGCCCCATATCAATAATATAATCCGCGGTCTTGATCACTTCCAGATTATGCTCAATTACAATCACTGTATTTCCGCCTTCTGTTAATTTCCCAAGAATGTCGATCAGCTTGTGTACATCTGCAAAATGCAGTCCTGTTGTCGGCTCATCCAGGATATAAATCGTTTTTCCTGTGCTTCTCTTGCTTAACTCGGAAGCCAGCTTAATTCTCTGAGCTTCTCCTCCTGACAATTCTGTTGACGGCTGTCCCAGCCGGATGTAACCCAGCCCCACATCTCTCAGCGTCTCAATCTTTCTGCGGATGGATGGAAGATTCTCAAAAAACGTACATGCTTCATCTACCGTCATATTCAGCACATCATAAATACTTTTTCCTTTATATTTTACCTCCAGGGTCTCCCTGTTGTATCTTTTGCCATGGCAGACCTCACATGGAACATAAACATCCGGAAGAAAATGCATCTCAATCTTAATGATTCCATCTCCCGCGCAGGCCTCACATCGTCCGCCCTTCTTATTGAAACTGAAGCGTCCTTTGTTATAGCCCTTGGCTTTTGCATCTTTTGTCATAGCGAACAGTTCTCTGATCTGGTCAAATACTCCTGTGTAAGTCGCCGGATTAGAGCGGGGTGTTCTCCCGATTGGCGACTGATCGATATCAATAATCTTATCCAGCTGGTCAAATCCAATGATATCATCATGCTTTCCTGCTTTTGTCTTGGCCCGGTTCAGTTCCTTCGCCAGTCTTTTATATAGAATCTGATTGACCAGGGAGCTCTTTCCTGATCCGGACACTCCCGTCACACAGGTGAACACTCCCAGCGGGAATTCTACATCAATATGTTTCAGATTGTTCTCTGCAGCTCCGACTACTTTCAGAAAACCTGTTGGTTTCCGTCTCTCCTTTGGAACCGGAATCTGGATTCTTCCGCTTAAGTACGCTCCGGTGATGGAATTTTCATTTTCCATGATCTCCTCCGCAGTTCCCTGCGCAACCACTTCTCCGCCAAATTCTCCCGCTCTCGGTCCGATATCCACAATATGATCTGCCGCAAGCATCGTATCTTCATCATGTTCCACTACGATCAGCGTATTTCCAAGATCTCTCAAATTTTTCAGCGTCCGGATCAGTTTGTCATTATCTCTCTGATGCAGTCCGATGCTTGGCTCATCCAGAATATATGCAACTCCTACCAAACCAGATCCAATCTGAGTCGCAAGACGGATTCTCTGGGCTTCTCCTCCCGATAACGTTCCTGTCGCCCGGGTCAGTGTCAGATATTCCAGTCCGACATCATTCAAAAATCCAATCCTTGCCCTGATTTCTTTTAGAACCTGTGCCCCGATCAGCTGCTGTCTCTCGGTCAGTTCCATCTGATCCAGGAAAGCCGCCAGTTCACCTACGGACATATCACACATTTCCGCAATGTTTTTATCCGCCACTGTCACTGCCAGAGATTCTGCCTTCAGACGCTGTCCATGACAGGCATCGCATGGCGTGATCGTCATAAAAGCTTCATATTCTGCCTTCATTCTCTGGGAAGACTCACGGTATCTTCTGCTTACGTTCTTTATAATTCCTTCAAAAGCAACATCATAGACACCTTCTCCCCTTTGTCCTTTATAATGAACTTTCACTTCATGCCCGCCGGTTCCATACAGCAGTATATTTTTTATTTTTTCCGGATATTCGCAAAATGGTGTGGACAGATCAAACTGGTACTCCCTGGCCAGCGCGTCAAGGATCGCCCTGGTATAACTTTTTTTATCGGTACAGGACTGCCATCCGAATACCTGGATCGCGCCCTCATCAATACTCAGCTTCTGATCCGGTATCATAAGATCCGGGTCAAATTCCATCTTATATCCCAGACCATGGCAGACCGGGCAGGCGCCAAATGGATTATTAAATGAAAAACTCCTCGGCTCGATCTCGTCAATGCTGATTCCGCAGTCCGGACAGGAAAAACTCTGACTGAAATTGATCGGCTCTCCGCCGATGACGTCTGCCGTCATCAGGCCGTCTGTCAGATTCAAAGTTGTTTCGATGGAATCTGTCATTCTTTTTTCCACTCCCGGCCGGATTACGAGACGATCCACCACAATCTCTATATTATGCTTTCTATTTTTTTCCATTGGAATGTCTTCAGAAAGATCATAAATACTTCCATCCACTCTGACACGGACATAACCGCTTTTCTTGGCATTCTGGAAAATCTTCTTATGCTCTCCCTTTCTTCCCCGTACGATTGGAGCCAGAAGCTGGATTCTTGTTCCTTCTTCCAGCTGCATCAGACGGTCTACCATCTGGTCCACTGTCTGCCTGCTGATCGGCTTTCCGCATTTTGGACAATGAGGAATTCCAATCCTTGCATAAAGCAGACGGAAATAATCATAAATCTCCGTTACCGTTCCGACTGTGGATCTCGGATTTCGATTGGTGGACTTCTGATCAATGGAAATCGCCGGAGACAGTCCTTCAATGCTGTCTACATCCGGTTTTTCCATCTGGCCCAGAAACTGTCTTGCATAAGAAGACAAAGATTCCATATATCTGCGCTGTCCCTCTGCGTAAATCGTATCAAACGCCAGAGAGGACTTGCCGGATCCGCTCAGCCCTGTCAGGACGACAAACTGATTCCTCGGTATTTCCAAATCGATATTTTTTAAATTATTTTCTCTTGCTCCTTTGATTCGAATGGTTTCGTTCTTCATCACTGCTCCTACTCATCATAATCTCTGTATGCTGTCTTAAATTCTTTTAATTCATCTCTCAGTTTCGCTGCTTCCTCAAAATTCAGTTCTGCTGCCGCCTGATTCATCTTCTTCGTCAGACGCTCTATGATCTCTTTTAATTCTTTCTTCGTCATGGATTCTATGTCTTTTTCGTATTCATCCACAGCCTCTTCCTGATCATCTGATATCCTGATCAGATCCCTGACATCTTTCTGAATGGTCTGCGGCGTAATGCCGTGTTCTTTATTATACTGATCCTGGATCTCTCTCCTTCGGTTGGTCTCTGATATGGCTGCTTCCATGGAATCTGTCACCGTGTCTGCATACATGATCACGTGTCCTTCGCTGTTTCTGGCGGCACGTCCGATAGTCTGTACCAGGGAGGTCTCAGACCGGAGAAATCCTTCCTTATCGGCATCCAAAATAGCGACCAGCGTAATCTCAGGAATATCCAGACCTTCTCTTAACAGGTTGATTCCAACCAGCACATCAAAAACACCCATTCGAAGATCCCTGACAATCTCGATTCTCTCCAGTGTATCAATATCCGAATGGAGATATTTGACGCGGATTCCCACTTCTCTCATATAGTCTGTAAGTTCTTCCGCCATCCGCTTGGTCAGCGTTGTTACCAGCACCTTATGTCCTTTGTCCGTCTCCTTCCGGATCTCTCCCAAAAGATCATCAATCTGTCCGCTGACCGGTCTCACATCAATCAGCGGATCCAGAAGCCCGGTCGGCCGTATGATCTGCTCAGCTCTCAGCAGTTCATGCTCTTCTTCGTATTTCCCCGGTGTCGCGGAGACAAACAGCATCTGATCGATCTTCTGCTCAAATTCTGAAAACTCCAGAGGGCGGTTGTCCAGCGCTGACGGAAGCCGGAATCCAAAATCCACCAGTGTAGATTTCCTGGACCGGTCTCCCGCATACATTCCACCGATCTGCGGGATGGTCATATGCGATTCATCCACGATCATTAAAAAATCATCCCCAAAGAAATCAATCAGGGTATTCGGCGGCTCTCCCGGTTTTAGCCCGGAAAGATGCCGAGAATAATTTTCAATTCCGGAGCAGAATCCGGTCTCCTTCATCATCTCAATATCAAAATTTGTTCTCTCCGCAATCCTCTGGGCTTCGATCAGCTGGTCATTCTCTTTAAAATACTCCACCTGCTGTGCCAGTTCTTCCTTAATGCCTTTGATAGCCCGCTCAATCTGTTCCTGAGGAACAACATAATGAGACGCCGGAAAGATTGCAATAAAATTCACACTTCTTTTGACTTCACCGGTCAGAATGTCAAACTCCACGATCCGGTCGATCTCATCTCCAAAAAATTCAATTCTCACTGCATCTTCAAAGGTAGAGACCGGAACAACTTCCAGAACATCACCCTTGACACGGAACGTTCCTCTCTTAAAATCCAGTTCATTCCTTACATACTGGATATTGATCAGTTCGTCAATCACCTGATCCCTGTCTTTGATCATTCCAGGGCGGAGGGAGATCATCATCTCCGTATAACTTTCCTTATTACCAATTCCGTAAATGCAGGAAACACTGGACACGACAATGACATCCTTCCGCTCGATCAGTGCCGCCGTAGCGCTGTGGCGCAGCTTATCAATCTCATCATTGACCGATGAATCCTTCTCAATATACGTATCTGTAGACGGAACATAAGCTTCCGGCTGATAATAATCATAGTAACTTACAAAATATTCCACTGCGTTGTGCGGGAAAAAAGCCTTGAATTCACTGTAAAGCTGTGCTGCCAGCGTCTTATTGTGCGCCAGGATCAGTGTCGGCTTATTCAGGGCCTGAATAATATTTGCCATTGTGAATGTCTTGCCGGATCCTGTAACACCCAGCAGCGTCTCAAACTGATTTCCTTCTTTAAACCCCTGTACCAGTTTCTCGATTGCCTGAGGCTGATCACCGGTCGGTTCATATTCTGATACTAATTCAAAATGATCCATGTAAATCTCTCCTTTTTAGCCTGTACAGGCGCTCTCTTTCGCTTATTATAGCAAAGCCGTCTTAAATTGTACAGACCATTTTCGAATGTTTGTTCTATCTTCGCTGGGATTGAAAAAATCCGGCGTCTCTTTCTGAGACCCGGATTTTTTATTCCTAATCTTCATTCTGCAGCACTTCAACCGCTTTCTGAAGCTGCTCATCTGTCTTTGTATTTTCATTATCCTTCACAGCAACATCCGGCTGAATGCCTTTTTTATGAATATTATGCCCTGCCGGCGTATAGTAAGACGCATAGGTAAGTTTTACATAGAAATCATCTCCCAGACCATAAAATCCCTGGACAATTCCTTTTCCGAACGTTTTTTCTCCTACCAGAGTTCCTGCATCTCTGTCTTTGATTGCTCCTGCCAGGATTTCTGAAGCACTGGCACTGTTTCCATTGACCAGAACGCATAACGGCATATTTAACTGATCATCATCTTCTGCATTATAATATTTCTTTTTGCCGTTTTTGTCTTCCGTATATACGATTTTTCCTTTCGGAAGGATATCATCGGCAATATCCACCACTGCTGAAAGCAGTCCTCCCGGATTATCTCTCAGATCAATGATCAGAGATTTGGCGCCCTGCTTCTGAAGATCTTTTAAACCGTCTTCAAATTGTTCCACTGTGATTTCATCAAATTCGGAAATTGACAGATATCCGATGTTTCCGCTTAACATCTTCGTATCAACCGTTGGATTTTCTACGGATTTTCTTGTAAATGTATACTCTTTTGTATCGTCTCCCCGTTGAAATGTCAGAGTAACTTTCGTTCCTTCTTTTCCTTTTACTTTGCTGACTACGTCATTTAAATTAGCATTCTTTCCAATTTCTTCATCACCAATTTTAGTAAGAACATCTCCTTTTTTAAGTCCGCTTCCATAAGCAGGGCTTCCCTTCAGCGTATTGACTACAGTAATTTCGCCGCTGCTGGAATCTTTTGTCATAGTGATTCCTACTCCGCTGTAGACTCCTTCTGTACTCTCTGTCAGTTCCTTGTACTCTTCCTCCGAATAATAGTCAGAATACTGATCTCCAAGTCCGGCCACCAGTCCTTTATACGTGTAAGTTTCCAGCTGATCCTCATCGACATCACCTTTATAGTATGTCTGGATGGCTCTTTCAATATTCCTTATTTTCTGAACCATCCGCATCGTATCGCTGGCTCCCCAGTAGGCCCGGTACAGAAAAAATCCTTCCGCAAGGCACAGTACCGTCAAAACCGCTATGACGATCTTTGTAATTCTTTTCTTCATGAAATCTTTCCTCCCGTCTTTCTCCAATGGTTCTTATTATAGCAGATTCTTTTCCTTACTTATCTAGTATTTGATTGTTTTCACAAAGAATTCATAAAAGTTTAAGTTTTTCTTGCAATTCAAAAACCCTCATGTTAGAATATCAGCAGATAAAAAATTTATTAGATTGTTGGTTTGTAACCGTAATGGGCAATACCTTTTTATTTATCTTGGAACAGGGGTTTTTTATATCTTTTCTGTTGTCAGGATGAATAGGAAAAGGTGTTGTTTTTTTTGTTTTTAGGAGGTTTTGATCGTGAAGATACAAAAGATACTGAACAATAATGTGGTGATCGCAAGGGATGAGAATGACAAAGAAGTCATTGTCATGAGTCTTGGCCTTGGATTCCGAAAAAAACAAGGCGATCTTTTCCCTCGTGATGATTCTCAGAAAATCTTTGTACTTTCCGATGAAGTAAAAGGCCGCTATGACCAGCTTCTTAGCAATGCCGATCCTCTGGCCGCTGAACTGGCGGAAGATATCATATCCTTCGCCTGCAAAGAAAAAGATCTGTCTCTGAATGATATCATCCATCTTACATTGACAGATCATATTGATGGTCTGCTGGACCGGCTGAAAAGCAATGTTTTGTTTGCCAATCAGCTGACCATGGAAATCCGCCGTGCCTACCGCACTGAGTTTTCCGTTGGCCTGTATGCCATTGACCTGATTCAAAAACGTACCGGATATGCACTTCCACATGACGAGGCAGCATTTATCGCCCTTCATTTTATCGATAACCGCACAGATCACGCAGTCAGCACCGCTGATCTTGAAACGGTTGTGAAATTTGTAAATGATATCATCCGGACCGTGGAAGCCCATTTTAACATCCATCTGGATGAGGACTCCACTCCTTATTACCGGTTTGTAACTCATCTGAAATATCTGACACAGCGTATCATATCCGGCAATCTTTTCCGGGATGACCCGACTCTTTATGACTCTGTTGCAGCAGCCTATCCAGAGTCCGCCAAATGTGTCAATAAAATCAGTACGATCATTACATTTAAATATCACCGGAGCATTTCCACAGAAGAGCGTGCTTATCTGATCATTTATGTGGAAAAACTAACCAGAGAATCTAAATAAATTTCCTCATTTTTATGAGGCATCCATGAGGCTTGTAACCAAGACGAGCGTACGGCGTCGCGGGCAAAACTTCTTGATAAATAACACTATTCACTAAATTTCAAGAAAGGACTATATTATGGATTATTCTACTACTGCCCAGAAATTAATTGAAAACCTGGGAGGACAGTCCAATATCCGCACTGTCACCCACTGTATGACAAGACTCCGCTTTATCTTAAACGATGAATCTGTTGTGGACGATAAAATTGTGGAAAATATTCCCGGCGTTATGGGAATCATGAAAAAGAGCGGACAATACCAGGTCATCATCGGCAATAACGTCGCCAAATGCTATCAGGAAGTTACAAAACCAGGAAACTTTGCGGGATCTTCATCTGCCGCAGATCAGCCAAAAGAAAAGCAGAATCCGGTCAATGTAGCTTTGGATTTCATCGCAGGATGTATGACTTCTCTGATCTCTGCCATCATTGCCGGAGGTCTCCTGAAGGTTCTTGCAATTCTTCTGGGGCCATCCCTTCTCGGTATACTGGAAACAACCAGTGATACTTACATTATTATTAATGCCATTGGAGACGCGGCATTCTATTTTCTCCCGGTTTTTGTTGCCTACACGGCTTCCAAAAAATTAAACTGCAATACCTTCTTATCTGTTATGGTTGCAGCTATGCTGATCCATCCGGATATTATCAGCCTCCTTGGAAGTGATACGCCAACCCGGCTTTTTGGAGTGATTCCGGTTATCCACGGAAGTTATTCTTCTTCCGTTATCCCGGCTATGTTCTCCACGATTCTCCTGAAATATGTGGAAATCTTTATCGATAAGATTACTCCGGAATGGTCCAAAAACTTCTTAAAACCACTTTTGATCGTTGTAATCGTTGCTCCGGTCACATTATGTATTCTGGCTCCGATCGGACTAATTGTCGGAAATGGACTCCAGTATGTATTAAATGGGATTTACAACTTTGCTCCATGGCTGGCGCTTGCGCTGTTTGCCGGATTCATGCCGTTTATCGTAATGACCGGTATGCACTGGGCTTTCGTCCCTGCATCACTGCTTGCGATTGCTTCTGCTGGTTTTGATACCATGCTGCTGCCTGCCATGCTTTCATCCAACCTCGCACAGGCAGGAGCAACATTCGCCGTAGCTTTTAAGACAAAAGATTCTAAAATGAAACAGATTGCCTTTCCTGCAGGAATTTCCGCACTGCTTGCGGGAGTTACCGAACCTGCCATGTATGGAGTTACCTTAAAATTAAAGAAACCAATGTACGCAGCCTGTATCGCCTCCGGCATCGGCGGATTGATCACCGGCCTGGTACAGTTAAAAGCATATGCTTTTGCAACGCCATGCCTGACTGCCATTGTTCAGTTTGTAGCTCCGGACGGCGGACAAAACTTTATATACGCATGCATCATTGCCGCAGCCGCCTTTATTCTGGCCTTCATTTTCACATTCATTGTAACGAAAAATGAGGCCCCTGCCGAAGGTTCTGATAACACGGCCATTATGACGGATGCTGACACAGCAGAACCAGCTGCCAGCAGTCAGCCGGCAGTTGCAAATCCTCTGACAGGAGAAGCCATCCCTCTGGAAAATGTCAATGATCCGACATTCGCAGCCGGTATTCTTGGACAGGGATACGCTGTGATCCCTTCCGAAGGAAAAGTATACGCTCCGTTCGATGGTTCTGTGGAAACCCTGATGGATACCCATCACGCCCTGGGACTTACTTCCAGACAAGGTACAACCCTCCTGATCCATGTAGGACTGGAAACCGTATCACTGGGCGGAAAATACTTTACGCCTCATGTGAAACAGGGAGATACCTTCAAAAAAGGAGATCTGCTGTTAAGTTTTGATCTGGACTCCCTGAAAAAAGAAGGCTTTGACACTTCCACTCCTGTGATTGTGACCAACACAGACGATTATCAGGAACTGAAACTTACAAAAACCGGCGCTGTCAATGCCGGTGAAGAAATTTTAACATTAACCAGATAACCCAGCCACACAGAAAGGATACCGATTATGTCAGTTTTTAAAGATGGATTTTTATGGGGCGGCGCCACAGCCGCCAACCAGTGTGAAGGCGCGTGGAATGCGGACGGAAAAGGCATTTCCGTCGCCGACATCTGCACCGGCGGAAAATTCGGTCAGTCAAAGACCATCACTCCGGTTCTTCAGGAAGGAACCTTCTATCCAAGCCACGAAGCCATTCATCACTACGAACGTTTCAAAGAAGATATCAAATTGTTTGCGGAAATGGGCTTTAAGACCTATCGCTTCTCCATTGCATGGACAAGAATTTTCCCAAATGGAGATGAATCTGAACCGAATGAGGCCGGTCTGCGCCATTATGATGAAGTCATTGACGAATGTCTGAAATACGGCATCGAACCGCTGATCACCATTTCTCATTATGAGGTTCCTTTCGGCCTCACTAAGAAATGCAACTCCTGGGTCAGCCGTGAAATGATCGATTACTTTATGAACTACTGTGAGGCGATTTTCCAGCGCTACAAAGGAAAAGTCAAATACTGGCTCACCTTCAATGAAATCAACAGTTCCGTAGCGCCTATGGGAGCGCTTCTGAATCAGGGAATCTTAAATGATCTGGAACATCCGACGGAATTTATGAATCAGCCGGATATTCCGCAGCAGCGGTATCAGGGGCTCCATCATATGTTCCTTGCCAGCGCAAAGGCTGTAAAACGAGCCCACGAAATTGATCCTGATTACAAAGTCGGCAGCATGATGATCTATTCCTGCTCTTATCCGCTGACCTGCAATCCGGATGATGTCCTTGCCAATCAGGAATATAACCGGATCCAGAACTATTTCTGTTCTGATGTCCAGTGCAAAGGAGCTTATCCGGCCTATATGAACCGGTTCTTCCGTGAAAATAACATTGTGATTGAAAAACAGCCTGGGGATGATGAGATTTTGAAAGAAGGCACCGTAGACTTTCTGACATTCTCTTACTATATGTCTTCCTGCCAGTCTGCCGATCCGAACGCAGAAAGCGGCGAAGGAAATATTCTCGGCGGTGTACCGAACCCTTATCTGGAAACTTCCGACTGGGGATGGCAGATCGATCCAAAAGGTCTGCGCTACGGCCTCAATGATCTGTACGACCGCTACGGTCTCCCTCTGATGGTTGTGGAAAACGGCCTGGGAGCGAAAGATACCATAGAAGAAGACGGTTCCATCAATGATGACTACCGCATCGATTATCTGCGCCGCCATATCGAGCAGATGAAAGAAGCAGTAAAAGACGGTGTCGATCTGATCGGCTACACTCCATGGGGATGCATCGACCTGGTATCCGCTTCCACCGGAGAATACGCAAAACGCTATGGTTTCATCTATGTCCGCCGCTACGACGACGGTACTGGTGATTTTGCCCGGCTGAAAAAGAAATCCTTCTACTGGTATCAGAAAGTCATCGAAACCAACGGGGAAGAATTATAAAACGAAAACTCTGCAAATTTGGAACACAAAAAGTAAGGGGGGGCAGGTAAGACTCATATGAATCTTACCTGCCCCTGGCATTTTCCCTGCAAAATATGTACCTTTACAGATAATTCATTGGATTTACATAGCTGCCATTCTTCTTCACAACGAAATGGAGATGTGCTCCGGTTACCATTCCTGTCGCTCCGGATTTGGCAATGGTCTGTCCCCGGGTCACATGATCACCTGCAGAAACCAGAAGTTTGGAACAATGCAGATACATAGTCTCGAGACCATTTCCATGATCAATCTTGATATAATATCCATTATAAACACTGTATCCGGCCACCTCTACCGTTCCGGAAGCTGCTGCCACCAGTGTGGTTCCGGTGCTGCACGGAATATCAATTCCTCCATGAAGCTTATATACTCCCGTTACCGGATGTACCCGGTATCCATATCCGGAAGAAATCGTATGGAGAGACGGTACCGGCCATAAAAGTGTACTGGAGGAACTTGTACTGCTGGTACTTGTGGATGTACTTGGCTTTTTACTGGTGCTTGTGGAAGCACTTGGCTTTTTGCTGGTGCTTGTGGAAGCGCCTGGTTTTTTGCTGGTGCTTGTGGAAGCACTTGGCTTTTTACTGGTGCTTGTAGAAGCGCCTGGCTTTTTACTGGTGCTTGTAGAAGCGCCTGGCTTTTTACTGGTGCTTGTAGAAGCGCCTGGCTTGCTGCTGGTGCTTGTGGAAGCGCTCGCAGTATTTTCTGTACTTGCAGAAGCGCCTGTACCGGCTGAAGTTTCCGTACCGCTGCCTGTATCTGCAGATGTGCTGTTCTGCTGAGCGCTGTCTGCCTCTACATAAGCTGCATCTTCATCCTGCTGCTCAGCTTCTTCATATACTGCCAGCAGTTCTTCATTCTCACTCAGTTCCTTCTGGTATTCCTGAACCTTTTCTTTCTTTGCCGTCACCACCTTGTCCAGCTGATCTTTCTCTTCCTTCGTCTGATCCACCAGTTTTGTAACTTTATCATAGTCCTCTTCCAGCTTCTGGGACGCATTTTCAATGGTTTCTTCTGTTTTCTTCAGCTTTTTGAACATATTGGAATCATATTCTGCTACTTTTGAAACATACTCTGCTTTTGTAACCAGTTCCTGAAAAGATTCTGATTTCAATATAATTTCCAGATATGCGGTATCTCCATTTTCATACATGAATTTGATCCGCTTTTTCATTGTTTCATACTGCTTTTCTCTGGATTCTTTGGCTTCTTTCAGTTCTTCTTTTGTCTCTTTGATCTGCTCTTCCAGATTATTCTGCTTTTTCACATATTTCTCGTACTTTTCATTGCTTTCGCTTACCTTCTTATCCAGCTGCTCAATCTCATCTGCCATCTGAGCATTAAGATTCTCCAGCTTCTGCGTCTTTTTCTGAATCTCATTTTGGCTTCCTTCTGCCCAGATATCTGTCCGATATGTTCCTGTCGCTAAAGAGCATGCCGCCATCATTGCCGCAGCGGCCAGCAAGACCCTCTTTTTCTGCATAAAATATTCATCCTTTCTTATACTTTCAAATATTTTCTAATCGTTATGGAACTGCCCAAAAGACCGATCACCAGCCCTACAATCAATGAGGCCGGAATCAGATACATCATAATCTCACGGACTGAAACAAATTCCATAAATGAAGTTACCACATAAAACTTCTCCGCCATCCAGGATATGATGTGATGATATCCAAAATAGATAATCAGGATTGGAATCGCAGATCCTGCAATCCCGATGATCACTCCTTCCATGTAAAACGGCGCTTTGATAAAGCCATTGGCAGCCCCGATCAGCTTCATGATCGCAATCTCATCTTTTCGGACAGTGACTCCGATGGAAACTGTGTTGCTTACCAGGAAAATAGAAACCCCGAATAAAATAAGAATCAAAGCGGCGGCTACATAAGTACCAAGAGAATTCAGTTTTGCCGCTCCTTCTGCCGCAATTTCTGAATACTGCACTTTCCGGACGCCTTCTATCTTCTTTAAGGTTTCCGCCACTTCTTCATGATCAGCGACTTCATTTAAAGTTACTTCATAGGAATCTGATTCGCTCAGGGGATTGTCTCCCTCAAAGCCTTCCAGGAGGTCTTCATTTCCTTTGAAAACCTCTTCTTTGTACTGTTCCCACGCTTCCTCTGCGGAAATATAAGTAACACTGTCTACATCTTTGTTCTTTTTGATCTCTTTTCCAATCTGATCTTTCCTCTCCTGGGAAAGTCCTTCATCAAAGAAAACTGAAATGCCGACAGACTGCTCCACTTTATGCACTGTAGCTCGTACGTTCAGTACAACGGCAAGAAACACTCCGATTAAAAACACACATGCGATCGTCGTTCCGATCGATGCGAGTGAGAACACTTTATTGCGAAAAATACTCTTGGCTCCCTCTTTTAGTCCATAAAAAAAACGTCTAAATATCATAAGACCCCCTTGCTTCGTCCTGTTCTATCCGTCCATCTTCCAGGGAAATCACTCGCCTGCCCATTGCATTGACCAGATCCTTGTTGTGAGTTACCGTTACAACTGTCGTTCCTCTTTTCTGAACCTGATCAAGGAGATCCATGATCTCTCTGGCTGTAACCGGATCCAGATTGCCGGTTGGCTCGTCCGCAAGCAGCAAAAGAGGATGGTTGACCATCGCCCTTGCGATTGCAACCCTCTGCTGCTCTCCTCCGGAAAGTTCCCCCGGAAATGCTTTCAGGCGGTCCGCCAGACCAACCAGATCCAGGACATTGAGCACCTGGCGCTTCATATGACGGTTCGGCGCCTCTACAACTTTCTGCGCAAACGCTACATTGTCATAAATGTTCCTGTCCTGCAATAATCGGAAATCCTGGAAAACAAACCCAATCTGACGCCGCAGATAAGGAATCTTTCTTGATTTGATCTTGGCATAATCATATCCATTGACAATGATCCTGCCGCTGGTAGGTTCTATCTCTTTCAGCAGAAGACGCATCAGCGTCGTTTTTCCGGAACCGCTCTTCCCTACCACGAAGACGAATTCCCCTTTGTGAACGTGCAGTGACACACGATCCAGGGCCGGATGGCCCTGTTTGTATTCCTTTGTTACGTTATCTAGTATAATCATAGTCCTAATCCATCGTATCCATATATTTCATGTACTTAACAACCATCAACGCGATCTTAAATGCGATCGCATCCTCAAAGTTTCTCAGATCCAGATTTGTATTCTTCTGGATCTTATCCAGACGATAAACCAGTGTATTTCTATGTATGAACAGCTGTCTGGACGTCTCTGATACATTGAGATTATTTTCAAAAAATTTATCAATCGTAATCAGAGTTTCTTCATCAATCGAATCCGGAGAGTAGTCTCCAAATACCTCCCGGATAAACATCTTGCACAGCGGAAGCGGGAGCTGGTAAATCAGCCTTCCAATTCCCAGCTGATTATATGCGATGACCGTAGATTCTTCATAAAAAATCTTGCTGACTTCCAGAGCAATCTGAGCTTCTTTATAAGACCTGGATACATCTTTAATATTGTCCGCCGGATTCCCGATCGCAATCTTAACATCCAGAATTTCCTCTGCCTCCAAAGCCTGTACAATTCGGGACGCATGTTCAAGAAAATGCCCCTGTGAATCCTCTTCTTCCACCTCTGTCACATACACTACGCTTTTTTCATCCACCGCCGTAATGAAATCAGACTCCCGGATCAGATCCAGCTGCTTCATGGCTTCCACCAGATTATGATCTTTGCCATAGGAAGTCTGGATCAGAAATGCAATCCGTCTTTTCTCTACGTCAATGTACAGCTTCTTGGCCCGGTTATAAATATCCACCAGCAGTAAATTGTCCAGCAGAAGATTCTTCACAAAATTTTCTTTATCAAAACGTTCCTTATACGCAACCAGAAGATTTTCAATCTGAAAGACTGCCAGTTTTCCGATCGTATAATCATTCTCATTCTGTCCCTGAATCAGCAGAATATATTCCAGCCTTTTATCATCAAAGATCTTAAAGTACTGTACCCCGTCGATTACCTGACTTTCGGCCATAGATTCAGAAAAGGATCTGACTTCTTTCTCTACATCGCCAATCGCTTCCATTGTCTGAACGACCGGACGGCCAGACAGATCCATAACGCATAAATCAACTTCCGTTATGCCTTTAATTCCATTAATTGTTTCCTGTAAAACCTGATTCGAAATCATTCCTTCATCAACCTTTCCCTATGTGCCTTCTTCTTTTTCTTTTACTATACAGCATTTTTTACAAGAAAAAAAGAAAAAATCAGGTTTTTTTTACACTCATTGTATATTTTTCACAAATCCTTCTCCCAGAATTTCCCTTGCATCCGTGATCACAACAAAGGCATGCGGATCTTTCTCTTTCACGATCTCCTTCATAACCGGCGTTTCCTTCTTTGAAACAACACACAAAAACATGGGAATCTGCCGGCCGGTATAACCACCATATGCCACGATTTTGGTTACGCCCCGCTTTTTATCGTGTAAAACCATCTCTGCGATTTCTTCTCCTCTGGAACTGATTACCAGAAACAGTCTTGACACTCCCGGACCTTCTGCGATCGTATCCGCAACTTTTGTGATCCCATAGATACAAAGCAGAGCATAGCAGGCATTTTCAATCCCGAATACAAAGGTTCCCAAAAAGACAATCCCTCCGTCAAAGATTCCAAGGAGCACCGCGATGCTGACTGTAGGAAAGCGTTTTTTCATCAGAAACGCGATCAGATCCGTCCCACCGGTGGAATTACCATCTCTAAGAATGATGCCGATCCCTGTACCCATCAGGAGACTGCCCAGTATCAGGTTAACATAAAAATCCCGTGGAAAAAAAGAGAATTTTGGCAGCACTCCCAGAAAAAATGACAGCATAACAGCCCCAAACAAGGTATTCCAGAAAAATTTCCTGTTTTTCTGCCGGTAGGCCGCGATAAAAAAAGGAACATTCAGTATGGTGTTCGCTGCCCATAACGGTATTCGAAATATGCTCCAAAGGATGATCCCTAATCCGCTGAATCCTCCGGTCACAATGCCAAATGGCTGAAATACCGTATTTGTCGCTGCTGCCATACAAAATGTTCCCAGTATTATTTTAAAATAATTCTTCAACCGAAATTCCTCCTAAACCATTTGTGGTTAGTATGGAAAAATTTCGGATTCCTATCCAGAAATCTTAAATCTCATCTTCTGTTCCAAGTACGATACAAATCTTCGCCCCGCTGCTCACCTGGCCTACTTCATATTCCGGGTTCTTAAAATAACTCTTCAGATCCTGACCCAGACCTTTTTCCGCAATGATGATCTTTGTATGAGTCAGCTCTCCCTGCCGGTTTGTCTTGACCGATCCAATGCTGTATCCATCTTCTGTCAGCTTGTCTTTCCATCGGCTGGCAAGACCGGAAATCTTTGTTGAATTCTGAATCTCGATCGTGATGCTCTTAGAAGAATCTTCTGTATCTTCTGTGGCTGCCTCTGTCGTCTTCTCTGTCGATGCATCTTCTGCTTTCAGCACAGAATCAATATCTCCGTCTTCAGCAAGAAGCACATCGAATACTTTTTTCGCCGCATCTGTATCGACTTTGAATTTCCCGCCGCTTTCTTTTCCGTCCAGGAGCAGATAATTAACATCATCTTCCTCAATAGATTGAATCTGTTCCAGATTGTCTGAAACATCACTGTACTTGGTATCGGAATCTGCTTTGGAATAATAATTCTTAACGTAGTTTTCAAAATCAGAAGACGTCATGCTTGTCACGGTCTTAGATGCCTGTACGAGTATGTCCCCAATCAGTTTCATATGGACATCCTCATCCTCGATATTCGCCTCATTGGACACCAGCGCCAGAACCGCGTCTCCATCCACTGTATTCTCACCAGATGTCAGTGTCACAGATTTTCCATCCTGATCTTCATAACTGATGGTCTGGCTCAGATCTGCCTGAATGGTTCCTGCGTCATTGATGATATCCACAAGATCGTCATCCTTGATCAGCTCATAGGAATTGATCGTAATTCCAAGGGTCTCTTCCACCTGTTCCTTCATGGTATTTCCATCATCGTTCATGGCCTTGATCACATCCGATACTTCTGCGGTATCTACACTCTCTCCCAGTTCCTGCTCTACCGCCCGTTTCCCGTCGTCTGTGAGATTCAGCACCATATCAGAGCGAAGCGGAATATAAACCATCTGATTATTTTTGCTGTGATACACGCGGATCGTCATCATGTCACCTGCCTGCATCAGCGCCACATCCACCCGGTCTTTATTCTCTTTTTCCAGCTGCTGGGAAACCTCTTTTTTCTTCTCCTTCGCGAATTTATAAGAAAAGAACTGCCTCACAGCAAAAAAGCTGGCAATTCCACCAACGGCCATCGTCAAAATCACAACAAGAATCCTTGCAAAAATCGCCCCGATCCCTGCTTTCTTTTTTTTCTTTTTTGACATTTATCTGCTCCTTCCCTCTACAGTTTCGTTCAGTATAACAAATTATTCGATTCATTTCAATAATCCGCTATGTTATAATCTTATATAATTATTCTTAATATTTTCTTAAATAAAAAATCGGAGGTTTTTATGAAAACAGCATTAATAACCGGAAGTTCTCGTGGAATTGGCCGCGCCGCAGCACTTTGTTTTGCCGCCAATGGATGGAATGTCGTCATCCACGGATTTCATCACCCCGAACATCTGCGTTCTCTGGAAGAGGCTATCTGTAAACAGGATGTTTCCTGTCTGTCGTTCACCGGTGATATCAGTGATCCCGGTTTTACCGGCGAAATGGTCCGCAGTGCCATTTCCCATTTTGGCGCCATTGACTGTCTGGTAAACAACGCAGGAATCTCCCAGGTCGGACTGTTTACAGACACAACCGTGAAAGACTGGCATGAAATATTGAATACAAATCTTCTGTCTGCTTTTTCTGCATGCCACAGCGTTCTTCCCCATATGATTTCCCGGCATTCCGGAAAAATCATTAATATCTCTTCCATATGGGGAGAAGCCGGAGCCTCCTGTGAAGTCCTTTACTCTGCTTCCAAAGGCGGCATCAACGCATTTACAAAAGCACTGGCAAAAGAAGTCGCTCCCAGCGGCATTCAGGTTAACGCTATTGCCTTTGGCATGATCGATACCGATATGAACCAGGAATTTTCAGAAGAAGACCGGCAGATGATTCGTGAAGAAATCCCCGCCGACTATATTGCTTCCCCCAAAGAAGCTGCTTTGATGATCTATCACACAGCTTTGGCTCCTTCTTATATGACCGGGCAGGTGATCACCTTTTCCGGAGGCTGGTATTAATTCTCTTTCATTGTCAGCTGGATCCTTTTTTTCGCCTCGTCTACACTGACGACAGTTACATCTACCACATCACCGACGCTGACAACTTCCAACGGATGTTTGATATATTTTTCTGACATCTGCGATATATGGACCAGGCCGTCCTGATGAACGCCAATATCAACAAATGCGCCGAAATCTATGACATTTCTCACAGTTCCTTTTAATTTCATGCCTGGTTTTAAATCTTTCATTTCCAAGACATCCGTTCTGAGGATCGGCTTTGGCAGATCCTCTCTCGGATCCCTTCCTGGTTTTTCCAGCTCTTTTACAATATCTCTTAAAGTGATTTCCCCGATTCCCAGTTCCTGTGACAGCTGACTGTAATCTGTAATTTTTCTGCTGATTCCCCGAACGCCTTCGCCCATCAGGTCTTCCGGAGAATATCCCAGACTCTCCAGCAGCTGCTTTGTTTCTCCATAGGTTTCCGGATGCACCCCTGTGGCATCCAGCGGCTGATCTCCCCCTGTCACTCTTAAAAATCCTGCACACTGCTCAAAAGCTTTTGGTCCCAGTTTGGATACTTTCATCAGTTCTTTTCTGTTCTGAAATCTTCCATTTTCTTCCCGGTAAGCCACAATATTTTTCGCCACTGCCTTAGAAATTCCGGAAACATATTCCAGAAGAGAAGCCGATGCTGTATTTAAATCCACTCCTACTTTGTTGACTGTGGCTTCTACTACGCCTTCCAGTGCCTTTGAGAGCTGTTTCTGATTCATATCATGCTGATACTGTCCCACTCCGATGGCTTTTGGCTCGATCTTTACCAGCTCTGCCAGCGGGTCCTGCACTCTCCTGGCAATGGAAGCGGCACTCCTCTGTCCTACATCAAAATTCGGAAATTCTTCTGCTGCCAGTTTGCTGGCGGAATATACCGAAGCTCCCGCCTCATTCGTAATGACATACTGTACCGATTCCGGAATTTCTTTCAGCAGTTCCACTACAATCTGTTCTGATTCCCTGGAAGCCGTTCCGTTTCCAATGGAAATTAACGTTATCCCATATTTTCTGATCAGCTGCTTCACTGTTTTTTTCGCTTCCTCTACCTTGTTCTGAGGCGCTGTCGGATAAATCACCACCGTATCCAGTACTTTTCCTGTAGCATCTACGACTGCCAGCTTGCAGCCGGTTCGAAAAGCCGGATCCCATCCAAGGACAACCTGACCTGCGATCGGCGGCTGCATCAGAAGCTGTTCCAGGTTTTTTCCAAATACTTTGATAGCTTCTGTTTCCGCTTTCTCTGTCAGTTCACCCCGGATATCTCTTTCAATGGATGGGGCAATCAGCCTTTTATAACTGTCCTCGATCGCTTCCAGAAGAATTTTGGCTGCATGCCCGTTTTTCTTCTTGATTATCTGTCTGGTCAGATAACCTGCGATCCTTTTTTGATCCGGTTCGATCTTTACCTGAAGGATTCCTTCTTTTTCCCCGCGGTTTATGGCCAGAATCCGATATCCTGCAATTCTGCTGACCGGTTCCTGAAAATCATAATACATTTCAAAAACAGAAGACTCATCCGTTTTTTTCGCCGCAGAAACAATCTTCCCATGATCCCAGGTAGATTTACGAATATAGCTGCGGTATTTGGCATTGTCTGAAATCATCTCCGCAAGAATGTCTTTTGCGCCTTTCAGAGCCTCTTCTGCAGAAGCGATGCCTTTTTCTTCATCGACATATTTTTCTGCTTCCTCTTCTGCCGGCGCCTTCAGCCGCTGGTCGAGAATTGTCTCTGCCAGAGGCTCCAGACCTTTTTCCCTTGCGATCATTGCCCGGGTCCTTTTTTTCTGCTTATACGGCCGGTAAATATCTTCTACAGCAACTAAAGTCTCTGCCTCCTCCAGACTTTCAGCAAGCTGCGGCGTCATTTTCCCCTGTTCTTCGATCTTCTTTGCCACAGTCTCCTTTCGTTCCTGAAGGCTGCGCAGATACATCAGTCTTTCGTACAGATTCCTGAGCGTCTCATCATTCAGGGACCCTGTCATTTCCTTTCGGTATCTGGCAATGAATGGAATCGTATTCCCTTCATCGATCAGCCTGACGGCTGTTTCCGCCTGCTGCCGGCGGATTCCCAATTCTTCCTGCAAAATTTTTATAATATCCATTTTCCCATTCCTTATAAGTCGATGATAATCCTCTGTCCTTTCGGCTGAAACTGCCGGTACGTGACTCCTGCCATGTCAAACATTTTCTTTGACGCCATTGTCGCATCTGAATCTGCGTATTTATCCTGCATATAGATAACTTCCTTCATTCCACTCTGAATGATAGCCTTGGCACATTCGTTGCATGGGAACAGAGTCACATAAACCCTGGCTCCGTCCAGGGAACCGCCGCCGTAATTTAGTATGGCATTTAGTTCCGCATGGCAAACATAAAAATATTTTGTATCAAGAGGCTCTCCTTCCCTCTCCCACGGCATATCGTCATCATTGCATCCGATCGGCATTCCATTGTATCCCACTGACAGGATTTTATTATGATCATTCACCAGGCATGCTCCTACCTGTGTGTGATCATCTTTGCTTCTCTGGGCAGAGAGCAGCGCAATTCCCATAAAATACTGATCCCATGAAATATAATCCTTCCGTTTCATTGATCCTGCTTCCATCCTTTCTTACCTGAAAAAAACCGCCTGAACTGTCTACAGGCGGTTTTTTTGATTGCTACAGTTTAAATGCGCCGTGTGCGGCGATCATTGCCTTTTCCATATCTTCTTTATTTACCAGAACCGTTACACGAATCTCAGATGTAGAAATCATACGAATATTGATGTTTGCCTCATATAATGCCTGGAACATACGGGCTGCCATTCCATAATGGTTGCGCAGTCCCACGCCGACGATGGATACTTTTGCCATCTCTGCAGTGTAGTTGATTCCTTCATAGGCGTCATCCGGAAGATGATCTTCCAGCGCTTTTACCGCAAGTTCCATATCTCCTTCTTTTACTGTAAAGGAAATATCTTTTTTGTTTCCATGACCTACAGACTGAAGGATCATGTCAACATTTACATTCTTTTTAGCAAGAACATTGAAAATCTTAAATGCCATTCCCGGAATATCTTCCACGCCGAGAACAGAAATTCTTGCTGCGTCATCGTCTCCGGCAACACCGCTGATTTCAGAAGTTCTCTTTCTTACGTTTTCTTTTACAACGGTTCCTTCTTCCTGAGTCATGCTGGATCTTACCACAAGCTGCACATCATGCTTCTTCGCAAGCTCCACTGACCTGTTATGCAGGACTCCTGCGCCCAGGGTTGCCATTTCCAGCATTTCATCATAGGTAATCTCAGACAATTTCTTTGCATCCGGCACCTTTCTCGGATCCGCTGTATAAACGCCGTCTACATCTGTATAAATTTCACATGCATCAGCATGAAGCGCCGCTGCCAAGGCAACTGCCGTCGTATCAGAACCGCCGCGTCCCAGCGTGGTATAATTGTCAAAACGATCCACTCCCTGGAAACCGGTTACGATTACGATCTTTCGCTGTTCCAGTTCATTCAGAATGCGGTCTGTGTCAATTCTCTTGATCCTTGCGTTGCTGTATACAGAAGTTGTATGCATCGCAACCTGAAATGCATTCAGAGACACGGCCGGCACTCCTAACGCGTCCATTGCCATTGCCATCAGAGAAACCGATGTCTGCTCCCCGGTTGTCAAAAGCATATCCATCTCTCTTCTGGACGGATTCGGATTGATTTCCTGCGCTTTGGCAATCAGCTCATCTGTCATCTTGCCCATGGCTGAAAGTACCACGACTACGTCGTTTCCTTTCTGATATTCCTCAATACATCTCTTTGCTACATTTACAATGCGGTCTTTATCGCCTACAGAAGTACCGCCAAACTTTTTCACTACTAGCATCTTCGTGCCTCCTACATCTATCTTCTCTTATTTTTGTAATAAACGGTTCATCAGTTCATATCCGTATTCCATGACCAGCCCTGTACTCCTTGCTGCCGCTTCACTGTATTCTTCCTGAGATCCCAGAGATCTGCGGCTGTCATAGATCATAAACGGAATCGGATCTTTTGTATGTGTCCGGATTGCGATTGGCGTCGGATGATCCGGTCCGATCAGCATACGGAAATCTTCCCCTGCCTTTTCCAGTCCTTCTTTCACAATTCTCACTACCTGGTCGTCCAGATATTCGATTGCCTGGATCTTATGCTCTGTATTTCCCTGATGTCCCATTTCATCTGGTGCTTCCACATGAATATACGCGAAATCATCGCCTTTTTCAAGCAGGGCTTCCAGGGCAGCTTCTGCTTTTCCTTTATAATTAGTATCCAGACCTCCGTTGGCGCCTTCCACATCCAGATTTCTCATTTTGGCGCCGACCGCAATTCCTTTCAGCAGGTCTACCGCAGAAACCATTGCTCCTTTCATTCCGGTTCTGCTTTCAAACTCATCCAGAGCCGGTTTCGTTCCTGCTCCCCAGAACCAGATGCTGTTCGCTTTATTCAGGCCTTTTTCTGCTCTTGCCTCATTGATCGGATGATGATCCAGAATATCAAAACTTTTCTTCATCATCTCACGCAGTTTTTCTTCTTTTGGAAGATATTCACCAATCTTTTTTCCCAAAATATCATGAGGCGGAACCAGATCAGCCATTTTCCCATGATCCCATATGGTCAGATGGCGGTAGCTGACTCCCGGATAGAATTTGTATTCATCATCTTCCAGCTCTTTTCTTACCGCTTCAATCAGAATCTTCGCCTCTTCGGTGGTGATTTCCCCGGCACTGTGGTCAAGGATCGCTTTGTCTTCATACTCCCCATCTTCTTCCAAGGTGACAATGTTGCATCTTAACGCCACATCGGTATCTTTCATATCCACACCGATGCTCAGGGCCTCCAGCGGGGAACGTCCGGAATAATATTTCTGCGGATCATATCCCAGCATGGATAGATTCGCCACATCACTTCCTGCCGGAAGATTATCCGGCACCGTATAGGCAATCCCCTGTTCCGCTTTTTTTGCCATCTCATCCATAACCGGCTTATGAGCCGCCTGCAGAGGAGTCTTTCCTCCAAGGCTCTCAATCGGCTCATCGGCCATTCCATCTCCTAAAATAATTACGTATTTCATATCAGTCCTCCAGATAATTCTAGTCAGCTTATTTACTCCATGGCAATGATCTTTACACAGGAAACAGACGCAAGCTGTTCTACCTGCTGGATCATCGCCGATATATTCGTCTGCTCTGAGACAATATCTACACTGACGGTCAGAACTCCTTTTCCATTGATCGGAATGCTCTGATGAATTGTTAAAATATTGGCATGATACCGGGCAAAAACTTCCAGAATGGAAACCATAACTCCCGGCTGATCCTCAATCTCAATGACAAAGGTAATATTTTTCCCTTTTTCTTTTGCGTAAAACGGGAAAATATCATCCTTGTATTTGTAATAAGAGCTTCTGCTGATCCCTACACGTTCTGCCGCTTCCATGACAGACACCGCCTGTTTGGAATCAAGAAGCTTCTGCACTTCCAGTACTTTTAACAAGACTTCAGGAACCGCCTTCTTTTTGATCACATAATACTTTGCATCTTCCATACATCTTTCCTTCTTGTATTTCTGTGGTGTACATTTGTCTTTCTACAGAATACTATCACAGATGTTTTCCGGAATCAATAGGAAATTGGAAGATCTTTCAAACTATATTTTGGTTTTGGCTTCGTTACTTTACATTCCAGCCATGCCTTATCTGCCGCAAAGAAGTCCCGGAATCTCTCATAGTATTCTCTTTGATAGCGGCGGGCATCCGCCTTCACACAAAATCCGTCCATCCCAAGTTCACTGATCAGGAACCCTGTCCTTTTAAAATATTTTTCCTGGGTGCAGATTAAAAACTGTTTTCCTAAAAAAGCATCCCGGCACCGGTAAATCGTGGAATACGTATCCAGACCGCCGTCATCTTTTAAAATATCTTCTTCTGCCACACCATGACGGAGCAGATAATTCCTGCCTGTCTGATTTTCTTTTGCGATTCCTGACACAATGATCTTATCTGCCTTTTTTTCTTCGTACAAAGCCAGTGCTGCCGTCAGCCGGTCTTCCAGAGCATAAGACGGCGTGCCGTCCGGATGGACCAGGCATCCCGGAACAATAATAAAATCTGACTGCGGGATTTCCCCGATTTCTTCCAGACAATACGTCTTTCGGCTGTTTTTCAGATTCTTATTGCAGAATAAGGAAAAGGCTCCGCCAGCTGTTCCCGCCGCAATACCCGCTCCCAGCAGATATCCGATCCATTTTCTCATTACTCTCCCTCTTTCTGCTGGTTTTGCTGGTTTTCCCAGACAAGATACGCATTCATAAAAGGATCCAGATCCCCATCCAGAACCGCAGATGGATTTCCGCTTTCTTCATTGGTCCTGTGATCCTTTACCATAGTATACGGCTGCAGAACGTATGAACGAATCTGACTTCCCCATCCATTGTCTGATACATCGCCTCTGATATCAGACAATTTTTCCAGGTGCTGCTGTTCTTTTAACAAAAACAGCTTTGTTTTTAACATTTTCATTGCCTGATCCTTATTTTTATGCTGAGAACGTTCGTTCTGACACTGTACGACAATTCCGGTCGGTATATGGGTAATACGAATTGCAGAATCTGTCTTATTAATGTGCTGTCCGCCGGCTCCGCTGGCACGGTAAGTATCCACGCGAATATCTTCATCTGCGATTTCTACTTCCAGATCTTCCTCGATTTCCGGCATAACATCACAGGAGGCAAAGGATGTCTGCCGCTTGCCTGCCGCATTAAACGGTGAAATCCTTACCAGACGGTGGACCCCTCTTTCAGAACGAAGATATCCAAAAGCATTTTCTCCCTTTATCTTCACTGTCACAGACTTGATTCCTGCTTCTTCTCCGTCCAGATAATCCAGAACTTCCGTCTCGTACCCTTTCTTTCCTGCCCATCTGGTGTACATGCGGTACAGCATGCTGACCCAGTCACAGGATTCTGTTCCTCCTGCTCCTGCATGAAGCGTCAGAATCGCATTGTTTCTGTCATACTCTCCCGTCAGAAGAGTCGAAATACGAAGCTTTTCATATTCTTCCTGAAAACTGTCTACTGTATCCTGAGCTTCTGCAGCAAGTTCCTGATCCTCCTCTTCCTCTGCCATATCAATCAGGGTTTCCGCATCTTCAAATTTGGTCTTTAACTCTTCATATTCTTCTACTACTTTTTTTAAACTTTTTACTTCCTTCATGACCTTCTGGGATTCCTCCACATTGTCCCAAAATCCCGGGGCTTCCATGGACTGTTCCAGCTGATCGATCCGCTCTCTCTTCGCGTCTAACGCAAGAGAACCACTGAGGTCCTCCAGTGGTTCTCGAAAAGAGTTTAAAGTATATTTTAATTGTTCTAACTCAATCACTGATAAACTCCTTATTTCTTGTTTTTGCCGCAGCAATTCTTATATTTCTTTCCGCTTCCGCAAGGACAAGGATCGTTTCTTCCTACCTTTGCGCCTTTTCTGACATAAGGCGTCCTTGGTCCGTCAATATCCTTGTTGGTTCCTGTAATTTTCGGCGCTTCTTCTCTTTCGATCTTCTGTTCAATCTGTACATGGAATAAGGCACCTGCTGTCTCCTCTTCAATGGACTTGATCATATCATTGAACATATCAAATCCGACCAGACGATATTCCACAACCGGATCTCTCTGACCATATGCCTGCATTCCGATTCCTTCCCGCAGCTGATCCATATCATCAATATGATCCATCCACTTACGGTCAATGACTTTCAGAAGAATAATGCGCTCAATCTCACGCAGATCAAATCCTTCGAATTCTTTTTCTTTCTGCTCATAAAGATCCACAGCTTCCTGCTGAAGTCTCTCGATCAGTTTTTCAACTTTCTTGGATTTCCTTTCTTCTTCCGTAAGTTCAATTTTCTGCAGAGGGATGATCGGCAGCAGTTCCGCATTCAGAGCAGCCATATCCCACTCATCTGGTGACAGTTCATTGCTGATGACCTGTCTTACCCTGTTTTCCACTGTATCTTTCATCATCTTCAGAACAGACTGTTTCATATTATCGCCGTCCAGAACCCGGCGGCGCTCTTTATAGATAACTTCTCTCTGATCATTGTTGACCCTGTCATAATCCAGAAGGTTTTTACGGATTCCAAAGTTGTTGTTCTCAATCTTCTTCTGGGCTTTCTCAATGGTCCTGCTGATAGATTTATGCTGGATCTCTTCTCCTTCCGGAATGCCAAGGGCATTATATACCGCAATCATTCTCTCAGATCCGAACAGACGCATCAAATCATCCTCCAGAGAAAGATAGAATTTGGATTCTCCCGGATCCCCCTGACGTCCTGCACGTCCTCTCAGCTGATTATCGATTCGGCGGGACTCATGACGCTCTGTACCGATGATCTTCAATCCTCCAAGTTCCGCAACTCCTTCTTCCAGCACGATATCCGTACCACGTCCTGCCATGTTGGTCGCAATGGTAACTGCTCCGATCTCACCGGCATGGGATACGATCTCCGCTTCTTTTTCATGGAATTTCGCATTCAGGACACTGTGCTTGATATTTCGCTTTTTCAGCATTCTTGACAATTCTTCCGATGTCTCGATGGTGATCGTACCAACCAGCACCGGCTGTCCCTTTTTGTGGGATTCAATGATGTCATTTACCACCGCATTCATTTTTTCACGTTTTGTCTTATAAATAGCATCGTTATGATCCACACGGATCACCGGCTTATTCGTCGGAATCACGACAACGTCCATTCCATAAATCTCACGGAATTCCTGTTCCTCTGTCTGTGCCGTACCTGTCATACCAGCCTTCTTGCTGTATTTATTAAAGAAGTTCTGGAATGTAATCGTCGCAAGTGTTTTGGACTCTCTCTTTACTTTTACATGCTCTTTCGCCTCGATCGCCTGATGCAGTCCGTCTGAATAACGTCTTCCCGGCATGATTCGTCCGGTAAATTCATCAACGATCAATACCTCATCATCTTTTACCACATAATCTTTATCCTTAAACATCAGGTTATGAGCTCTCAGGGCAAGGATGATATTATGCTGGATCGCCAGATTATCCGGATCAGCCAGGTTCTCGATATGGAAAAAGTCTTCTACCTTTTTCACACCTTCCGCCGTCAGCATAATCTGTTTGTCTTTTTCATTTACAAGGAAATCTCCGTCTTCCTCGATATCCTCATTCATCAGAATGTCCATCTTGGAAAGTTCTCCATCGGAACTTCCTCTTTCCATCTTACGTGCCAGGATATCACAGGCACGGTAAAGTTCTGTGGACTTATTGCTCTGTCCGGAAATGATCAGCGGAGTTCTCGCCTCATCGATCAGTACAGAGTCAACCTCATCCACAATGGCATAATGCAGATCCCTCTGAACCAGATCCTTCTTATCAATCACCATGTTATCTCTCAGATAATCAAATCCAAGTTCGTTATTGGTAATGTAAGTGATATCACACTGATAAGCCGCCCTTCTCGCGTCATTGTTCATGTCATTGGTTACGACGCCGACACTGAGCCCCAGGAAGTTATGCACCTGTCCCATCCACTGGGCATCACGGGTTGCCAGATAGTCGTTGACCGTAACGATGTGGACGCCTTTTCCCTCCAGGGCATTTAAATACGCCGGAAGCGTCGCTACCAGCGTCTTTCCTTCTCCAGTACGCATCTCAGCGATTCGTCCCTGATGAAGGATAATTCCTCCGATCAGCTGCACCCGGTAATGCTTCATTCCAATCGTTCGGCTGCTGGCCTCACGAACAACAGCAAAAGCCTCAGGAAGCAGATCATCCAGATTCTCTCCCATCTCCAGACGCTCTTTGAATTCTTTCGTCTTATGTTTCAGTTCTTCATCTGACAATTTCTGCATTTCTTCATCTAATGCTTCAATCTTATCTACTGTCTTGCTGATTCTCTTGATCTCCTTATCGCTATGAGAACCAAAAACCTTATCTAATAAACTCATTTCTTATTCTCCTAACTTCTCAATGTCCATACATGGTTCTATTTCCTCTCTTTTACAGCAATATATAGACTGTCATATTGTAACACTTCTAAATATAAGACGCAAGTTAACAACCTGTAAATTCTCAAAATTCTTTTCCCCCAGGTTTCTTATGAATTCCAGGGCATCTCTTTTCACAACTCCTCTTTAAAAAAAACATATTTCTGCTTCTGGCAGAAAGAGAAAAAGAGAGGTCCGAAGACCTCTCTCTCATGAATACAGCTTAAAATTCCGGTTCAATCAGACCGTATGTATTTCCTTTTCGTTTGTAAACTACATTGACTTCAAAGGTATCGGAATTCCGGAATACGAAAAAGTCATGTCCCAGGAGTTCCATCTGGATGCATGCTTCTTCAACATCCATCGGTTTGATTGCAAACTTCTTGCTTCGGATGATCTGGATCTCATCTTCTTCCTCATCATCTTCCATATCCATAAATTCCTGTCTGAAGCTGGTTCCCTCATGCTTCTGATTCATCAATCTTGTCTTATATCTGCGGATCTGACGCTCGATTACATCAACTACAAGATCAATAGATACGTACATATCCTCACTGTCTTCCTCCGCACGGATAATATGGCCTTTCATAGGAATGGTAACTTCTATCTTCTGTCTTCCTTTTTGAACACTGAGGGTAACATTTACGATCGTATCGTCTACCAGATACTTGTCCAGACGTCCAAGTTTCTCCTCAACTGCTGCTCTGATTCCTTCGGTGACCTCAATGTTCTTTCCACTAATAATGAACTTCATGGCTCCCAACTCCTTTACTTTTAATGTAAATTTATTATAACATATAACCCCTGGCAATGAAACAAAATCTTTTTGGAAATACTACACAAAACAAACGTTTCCTTTTTCTGGTTTTTAACAATCGATTTTTGTCGATAACAGACTGTGGATAATGTGGATAACTTTGTGTATAACTATTTTTTGGCTTTTCTGCGTGATTTTTCATGTGGATAACTTTGTGTATATTATGTGATGTTTTTTTTCAAATACTTCTTGCATTCCTTTCTCTTATACATCTGTCACAAATCGTAAAAAAACCCTTGATTTTTAATTTTTTAGTCACCAAAAAAAATACATCTAAATTATCTGAAAATTACATTTTTTGCAGATAACGCTCCACTGACTGAACACAATTAGCTCCATCTGCGACCGCAGTCACCACCTGACGCAGATTTTTCGTTCGTCCGTCCCCACCTGCAAAAATTCCCGGCAGATTCGTGACTCCGTCTTCTCCGGCTTTGATATAGCCCTGGTCATCCATGTCCAGACGGCCTTTCAGCAGATCAGAAACCGGTTTCGTTCCCACGGCAATAAAGATTCCGTCCACATCCAGCGTCTTATCCACATGGCTATCCACATTTTCAATTTGTATGCTTTCAACCTTGCTGTCACCGTCGATTTTTGTCACCACGCTGTTCCAGAGAATTTCAATTTTATCATTGTTTTTCACCTGATTCTGAAGGATTTTAGCCCCGCGGAATTCATCTCTTCGATGGATCAGATACACTTTTTCGCACATTCTGCTTAAAAAGACCGCATCCTCCAAAGCCACATCTCCTCCTCCAACGACTGCCGTAATCTTATTCCTGAAAAATGCTCCATCGCAGGTAGCGCAGTAAGAAACTCCCATACCAGCCAGTTCCTTCTCGCCCGGCACACCTAATGTCCGGTGAACCGCTCCGGTCGCCAGTATGATCGTTTTTGTCTGAATCTTCTCTCCATTTTTGAGAATGATTTCCTTTACATCTCCATCCGGCATGATATCTGTTACTTCAGCCACCTGGGTCTCAATCCCAAGTTCTCTGGCATGTTCTGCAAATTTACTGCTCAGTTCCATTCCGTTGGTCTTCGGAATCCCCGGATAATTATCTACTTCATAAGTCTGGATTACCTGTCCTCCCGGCATATATTCCTTTTCCAGTAAAAGACAGTCCAGCATCGCTCTTTTTGCGTAGATTGCTGCTGCCATTCCCGCAGGTCCGGATCCTATAATTACCAGATCATAAATCTTCATTTTTACTCATCTCCTTTTCTTTTATCTTTCTATCATTATACCTTATCCCAAACTGCAATTCCATATTCGTCCTTCTTCGGATTTTCTCACTTATTTCCAGCTCATTTCTGTCCGGTTATTTTATTTAGATATTTTCCTAAATGTTCTTGACTTCTTAAAAGCAGCAGGTTATTATTTAGATAATCTTCTAAATATTTTTCATAAGCGAGGTGATCGTTTGGGATTTCAGGGAACTTTTAAAGCTCTGTCTGACGGCACCCGGCGCAGAATCCTGGGACTTCTGAAAGGTGGTTCGCTGTCAGCCGGAGAAATCGGACAGCATTTTGACATGACGGGAGCAACGATCTCCCACCATTTAAGTATTCTGAAAGACGCCGGTCTGGTGACCGATGAGAAGCGGGGCAAATATGTCTATTATGAATTGAATCTCTCCGTCTTCGAGGAACTCATCAGCTGGCTGCAGGAATTTAAGGAGGATTTGTCTTATGATAAAAATGATCCGAAACAATAAACTTTGTTTTATAATTTTTCTGTTTTCCATTCTGCTGGCCGCCGCAGTCTTTCCGTTTCTTGATGACAACATTCCGATCCACTGGGATATAAACGGCAGGATTGACGGATACGGCAGCAGATACTGGATTTTTGCAGAGCCTTTGATGATGCTGTTTCTTACGATCCTTCTGGATGTGACCAGGAAAATCGATCCCAGAAGAGACAATTACAAAAAATTCGAGAAAAATTTCGGCGGCATCAAGGCAGCTGTCTGCCTGCTTCTGCTGCTGGTCCAGCTGATCACAACTGCCGTCTGTCTCGGCATTGATATTCAGGTTCAGATTGTCCTTCCGGTGCTGGTCGGTATCCTGTTTATCTATCTCGGAAATATGATGCCGAAATTTAAGCATAACTATTTTGTAGGCATTAAAACACCATGGACTCTGGCAGATCCGGATGTCTGGTTCCAAACCCATCGTTTCAGCGGAAAAATATGGTGCGCCGGCGGATTTTTCATTATCCTGTCTGCGTTCCTTCCTTCTCCACTGAGCTTTGCAGTCCTTCTGGCCGCCATTTTGATTCTTTGTTTTGTGCCGCTAATTTATTCTTATTATATTTACCGCAAAGGCAAAGATTCATAAAAATTTTACCTGTTTTTTATCCGCTGGTAAATATTCTGTGATATACTCTCGGCAGGAGGAGACAACACAATGACATCTTTTCAATTTCCCACAGAGGGAATTACTTATACAAAAGCTGAGAAAAAAATCATCAATTATATTTACCAGAATCCTTCCGCTGTCATTTTTATGTCCATACAGCAATTATCCGCGGCGCTGGGAATTTCGGAATCTACGATCTCCCGTTTTTCCCGGCATGCCGGATATGAGGATTTCAAGGCTCTAAAGCACCACCTGCAGAAATCACTGGAACCAAATATTTTAAGCCCTGCGGATAAAATTTCCCGCACGCTCCATACCGACGAGGCTTCATCCTTTAAGAAACTTCTGCAGCGGCAGATTGAATTTATGGAAGACACCATACGACAGCTGGATTTTTCCGCCGCCTCTGAGGCCGCAGGACTCCTGGCTTCGGCTCCGCAGATCCATATTTTCGGAAAAGGCGCGTCCAGAAGCCTGGCGCAACTTCTCCATTTCCGTCTGGGACGTTTTGGTAAATCGGTCCATATGATCCGCTCTGCCGGCTCTGAGATCTTTGAAGATCTGATTCATATCCAGTCCGGCGACTGCGTTCTTCTTTTTGGATTTCAGAAAGTTCCGCTGGAGGTCCGGGTCATTTTAGACTACGCAAAAAAACAGGAGGCTTCCACCATCCTGTTCACCAGTCAGATTTATGACTCTCCGGAAAACCGGGCTGATATTAATTTATACGCCTACCGCGGTCAGCCGGATGAATACCATTCCATGACGGTTCCCACCGCTCTGGCTGACGCTCTGGTGGTTCTGACAGCTGACGCCATGGACATGCCGGTGGATACTCTGAACCAGCTGCATCAGCTGAAAGAATCTTATTCCAAAGAAATACCGCGCTGAAAAGAGGGCTTCCCCTCTTTTTTTATGCTCCTTTTACCAGAACTGCCACATAATCTCCGCCCAGGGCATTGATTTCTTTCAGTGATTTCTTCAGCAGTCCTGCTGTTTTCACCTGGAAAGACGCCATCTGGGAAATCTGGATTTCGTAAGCTTCTTTCTCTATCTGCTCCCGGATTTCTTCTACTGTAACACATTCCTTCTCAAATACGTTGTAAATGCATCCATACTGGAAAGACTGATGGGTGTCGCTTCCTGCTGCCACCTTTCTGCCAAATTTTCCGGCCAGGCCATATACCTTTTCTTTTGTTCCGTCCTTATCTTCCGCAATATCTTTTCCGTTCAGATCAAAAAAGTCAAATTTCCGGATCAGATAGTCCGGCAGTTCCGGAATATGTCCGCCCTCCCGGTAAGGGTGTCCGGCTCCCACCAGAAGATCATAAGAATTAAAATACCGGCTTAAAGTCTCAAACGAAAGAAAGCTTCCTTTCTCTTTGTATGGTTCCAGTCTCTGGTTTAATTCCAGAATCTGCTCTGACGGTCCGATGGAAAGCACATGACCGCCCTCCGCAATGTCTGTCTCCATTCCCGGGAACACTTTCAGTCCCTGATCTGTCACATAACAGTCTCCTTCTTTCTCATAATGAGTCTCCAGATAGTCATATATTTCCCGGAATCCGATGGTATTAAAATGCTCTGTCAGACAGATGGCATCCAGACCGGCTGTTTTAGCCTCCGTCAGAAGCCAGCTGGTATAGGCTCCTGAAAAAGGCAGTTTTTTCGCTAATTTCCCATGGGTGTGAAAATCTATCTTCATTTTCTTCTCCTTCTATATTGTAACAGACATGCCCACGCTTCCAAAAACCCATACAACAGAAATGGCAATGAAAGCAAAATCATGTTTTACGATTTTTAAACTTGATAATTTCATTCTCTTCACTTCTTTGTTGGAAGCCGCGTAACGATAACCTTTCAGCTCCAGCGCTTCCACTGTCGTCCTGGATCTTTTTGCCGTATTCAGAAGCAGCGGATAAAAGGCCTGAATGATCACTTTCACCTGATAAATCAGATATTTTATTTTTCCCAAAATACCTTTTTTATTCGGCGCCTTTCCTCTCATGCGGTAGGAAAGCAGGATATTCTGGAATTCTTCCATCAGAATCGGCAGAATCCTGTACGCAAACGAAATGCTGAAGGACAGACGCTCCGGACATCCAAACCACAGGAGTCCGTTGGCAAGCCGGTCCGGATCCAGTCCGGAAAATACGGTAATAGACGCCATCGAAACAATGGCAACTTTCAGAGTCATGATCAATACCGGAAGAATCGTCTCCACATTTCCTCCAAAGAACAATGAAACAATCAGAAGATATCCTGTCTGTGAAAAGACTCCCAGGCAGAAAACGAACATAACGAGAGGGGCTATTTTCGCCTTATAGGCAGCGGCTGCCACAAACAGGAACAGACAGATCAGAAGGACCACATTATCCAGAAACCATGGTACAATCCCGAAAAAACAATACCAGATCAAAAGAACCCGCGGATCCAGCCTGGCAATGACAGTATCATCATTTCCATAAGCATTTTTCAACACCTGGTTCCGGATATAATCAATGGATATTTTATCAAAAATACTTTCCGACAATTTCTCTTTCATCTATACTGCCTCCCTTTGAAACAAATGCAAAAACTCATCTACGGTATAGCAGGAAATCTCCGGCCGGATTTCTTTTCCCATCTGGTAAATTTCCGGCGGCTGGATGCCTGCTTCTCTCACAACTTCCCGGTCATTAAACACTTCTTCTCTTGTACCGTCTTTTAATAATTTTCCGCCGGACAGTACCAGAATTCTCTCTGCCCACTCGCAGACCAGCTGCATGTCATGAGTAGCGATCATAACAGTGTCTGTCATGCTTTTCATATCACTTAATGTGCGCAGGATTTCCTTTCTTGTGGCAATATCCAGATTGGCGGTAGGTTCATCCAGCAGAAGAACGGACGGATTCAGCGCAATTCCTATGGCCAGGGATGCCCGTCTCATTTGCCCTCCTGACAGAAGGCGCCCGTCCCGGTCCTGAAGGTCTGTCAGCTGGAATCTTTCCAGAAGTTCCTCTGTTCTTTTCTGATAATTCTCCACATTCCGCACCTTCATGGCAAATTCTATATCTCTCCGGATGGAATCCTTAATAAACATTTCTTCCGGATTCTGATATACAAGAGAAAGGATCTGGGAAAGTTCATTCATTTCCATTTCTTTGATGTTCTGTCCCTGCAGAATGATGCTTCCTTCAGACGGTTTCAACAGTCCGCACATCAGCTTCATAATAGTGGATTTTCCGGCGCCGTTGGAACCGATCACAGCAATCTTCTCCCCTTTATGGATTTCCAGATTAAAATCATTCAGCACGCGGATCGGATTTCCTTTTACGGAACGGTATTCCACAGATACATTTTCAAACTCCAGTATCGTATTTTCTTCTGACGGCGCGTCCAAAATCTTTGCCCTGGCCGCATCCGTCTGCGGATATCTGCAAAAAAAGTTTTTTCCCTCTTCCACGGTAACCGGAAGTTCTGCTTCCATGCCTTTCGCCATACGGTCAGCCGCCAGCGTAACCTGCGGCGGGAAAATATTGCTCTTTTGCAGCTCTTCCACCCGGCACAGCGCTTCCCTGGCCGGCAGCTTCCAGACAATGCTTCCATTTCGCATCAGCATCACATGCTTACAGTACTGAGCGATATATTCCGTATGGTGCTCGATAACAATGATCGTCTTCCCATGCACTTCATTCATTGTTTTCAGCACTTCATAGATGTCTCTCGCATGAGCAGGATCCAGCTGGGCGATCGGCTCATCCAGCACCAGAATGTCCGGTGACAGAGCTGCCGCTCCAGCCAGCGCGAGAAGATGTTTCTGCCCTCCGGACAGCTGCCAGATATATTCATCCGCTTTGTGAACGATGCCGCACATTTCCAGCGCTCTGCGCCCTTTCTCTTCATAATCTTTCACAGCGAAATTCAGACATGCAAAGGACGCGTCATCCAGAACTGTCGGCCGTACGATCTGATTTTCAAAATCCTGATATACATATCCGATTTTCTGCGCCAGATCTCCGATCTCACATTCTCTCGTATCGAGCCCTCCAATGACGACTTTCCCTTCCATATCTCCCGCTGTAAAATGAGGAATCAGCCCGTTGAGTGTCTTGCAGAAAGTGGATTTCCCACAGCCGTTGTTTCCAACGATTGCGAGAAAATCACCCTGCTCGATCTCAACTGATAAATTTTTTAAAGTTGGTTCTTCGGCACCAGGATATGTAAATGTCAAATTTTTAATCTGAACCATCTTACATCTCTCCCTGCACCGCTTCTGCTCTTCTGGAATTCTTTAAGATTCTGGAACAGACCAGAATTACCAGCAGCGCTGCGACAATAATTCCTGCAATAAACGCTGTGGAACTTTCTGCCCAGGAAGCTTCCCAGTCAATCAGGGACATTCCGTTTTCTGCCAGAAACTCAGCTCCCACTGCTGCTGCGAAACCAATCACTGACCCTGCGACAACTTTTGCGGTCACTCCTGCGTCTCCTGCCGGAAGATTTTTCTCATCCCTTGGTTTTAATCCAAGGAGCGGCTCAATCTTTCCATATAATCTTGGAACGAGGAATACCGTCGGCAGCATGCAGAACAGGATTCCTGAGAAGAGTACATCATTCAAAAAGGCAAATCCTTCGGTAAAGAAAACACTCTGCGGCAGTCCCGGCACCGCTTCAAAGTCAGATACAGCGAACTGTACTTTCAGGATATCCACAACACATCCCATAAACTGCTGGAGAATCACTCCAAAAATAGATGCGGCCGCAACGGCTTTCCTGTTCTTCGGATTTTTCACCAGTCTTCCTGCCACATAAATTCCAATGGTCAAAGTGATGAATTTTTCCAGTTCTCCCAGGCCGCCAAACTGTCCCAGCATAATCTCGCTGAATACGATTTCTCCTGTGGCAGCTCCCAGCGCCGCAGACATAGGATCAAATAAAATTGCCAGTGTCAGTGGAATGAACAAGAAATATTCCACTGAAAATTCCACGATCCCCACCTGGAATGACGGAATCAGCTCTGTAAATAAAGTTGCTAATCCATAAAGCGACATGCTTAAAACGAAAACCATTAACTTCTGTGACTGTGTAATGTTTGCTTTTTGATTCATCTTTTTCCTCCCTGTCAATAGGTCTTTCTCTTTTCTACATGACCTATCATATCAGCCTCATGTAAATTATTCTTTCATTTTTCAGTAAAATGAAAGTTAAATATCATTTTAAACAAAAAGGAAATTTTTATTTCATTTCCATCAAAAAACTTTCATATTCGTTTCAGCATGCCGCTTTTTCTATTTCTTATTTTTTGTTTTTGGCATTTTCTTCTTTTCCCTGGTCAGCTCCAGCAGCATACCGCTGTATGGAGGCAGTACCGCAGTGATGTTTGATGTCTCCTCTCTTCGCTTTATCTCCCATTTTTCTTTCCCTTTCGGCGTTTCTCCGCTCCAGCAGTCCCAGTCCGTATGCAGGATGCATTTCCCTTTCCAGTTTCCATCGATCTCCAGCTCATAATTTTCCTGCTCCTGATCAGAGAAATTAAAGACTGCTGCCATAACTTTCTCTCCGGCGCCGCGGCGAATGGCATAAATGCACCGCTCCTCCTGGTGGCAGTCCAGCCATTGAAAAGTTTTCTGGTCGTAATCTTCATGGAACGCCTTGTTTTCTTCGTAAATCCGATTCAATTCCATCATATAATGGTGAAACGCGTCGTGGATCGGATATTTCAGTACATTCCAGTCCTGTTCCTGTTTCTCCGTCCATTCCCTCAGCTGCCCGAACTCATTTCCCATGAAGTTCAGCTTCTTTCCCGGATGCATCATCATATACAAATACATGGATCTTGCCTGAGGGAACTTCCCATCATAATCCCCATACATTTTCTGCAGAATCGATGCCTTTCCGTGGACCACTTCATCGTGGCTGAATTCCAGCAGATACTGCTCATTCCAGAAATACATCATGGAAAATGTCAGCTTGTGATAGTCCCTGCTCCTGTACTCAGGCGGAGTCTGGAAATACTCCAGCGTATCATGCATCCAGCCCAGATCCCATTTATAATCGAAACCAAGTCCTCCTTCATAAACCGGTCTGGTAACCCCCGGATAGGAAGTAGAATCCTCTGCGATCAGCATGGCGTCCGGATGCCTCTGCTTTAATCCAAGGTTCATATCCTTCAAAAATTCAATGGCGGCGCCGTTGACTCCCCTTCTCTCATCTCCCTGCCAGTAGATCAGGCGGCTGACCGCGTCCATGCGCAGCCCGTCAAAATGGTATTCTTCCAGCCAGTAATTGGCCGCGGACTGGAGAAAACATTTTACTTCCCTTCTGGAATGGATAAAATTACAGCTTCCCCACTCGCTTTCACCGGTATCCTTATTATCATATTCATACAGCGGCGTTCCGTCATAGAGCCTCAGTCCGTAACCATCGATAGCAAAATGTACCGGCACAAAATCCATAATAACGCCGATTCCTGCCTGATGGAGCAGATCCACAAATTTCATCAGCTGCTCCGGCTTTCCATACCGCTTGGTCGGCGCAAAAAATCCGGTATTCTGATATCCCCATGAGCCGTCAAAAGGATGCTCTGACAAAGGCATCAGCTCCACATGGGTATAGTGATTTTCCTGCAGATATGGAACCAGCATTTCTGCAATCTCATCATATTCATACCATCCGTTTTCATCCTCCGGATTCTGTCTCCAGGATCCCAGATGCATCTCATAAATATTCACCGGTCCACGCTTCCCGCTGCTTCGGTTCACTATCCACTTTTCATCCTGAAATTCATACTGATCGATGTCACAGATGATGGAACAGGCTCCCGGCCGGAGTTCCATTTCAAATCCATAAGGATCGCAGTGCTCCTGCATCCGGCCTCCAGGCCCATAGATGCAGTACTTATACATATCCCCCTCTTTCGCTGTCTTTGATTTCATGGAGAAAAAACCGCTCTGTCCGTCCTTTTCCATAAATTCTTCCTTCCAGTCATTAAATTCCCCGATTACTGCAATCTTTTCCGCTCTCGGCGCATAAGTAACAAACTCTATGACGTCTCCCTTTCTGTGGGCGCCCATATAACGGTAGGCGTCAAACATTTTTCCATCATAAAATTCCTGTCTGTTCACTAAAAACACCACCTTATCCTACATTTGTTGTTTTTCCTTCATATGTATATTATAATAGAGAAAAGAGAACAGGACAACCACCAAACATCCGTCTTATGGCGGATATCCAACACTTATTAATAAATCGTATGATAGGAGATAAAGTATGAAAAAAATGAAAACTGACCGCCGGGTCCGCAGGACCCAGAACGCCTTAAAAACCAATCTTCTGCTGCTCATGAAAGAACAGCCCATACAAAAAATATCCGTCTCCCGCCTGTGCGAGAAATCGGATATCAATCGCAGTACTTTTTATACTTATTATTCCAGCCCGATGGATCTGCTCCATTCCATTGAAGACGAAATTCTTCAGAGACTGGAAGAAACCATCCTTCAGTACCAGCAGGAAAATTCCGTTCCCCGGTTTATGGAATCTATCGTCCATTATATTTCTTCCCACCAGGAACTAATCCGGCTGATCTTCTCTGATAACGGCGATCCGGGATTTTTAAACCGGCTGACCCTGATGCTCCAGGAAAAAACCATAAAAAACTGGAAAGCACGCTTTCCTTCCTGCAGCAAAGAGTCTCTGATCACCCTGCACACTTTTATCTCAAGAGGCTGCATCGGTGTCATCGAATCATGGATTCGGAACGGTTTTCAGACATCGGAAGAAGAAATATCCCATATCCTGGAACTTCTCTCCCGGTCTGCTGCTTCTGCGGTCTTAAAGAACCGCCTCTGATAGGATGTTCTGTATGTCCTGAAACAGCATGCTGGTATGATAGCCGTCTGCCGCCGCATGAGAAATCGTCAGAGCTGCCGACAGCTCTTTTTTCCCTCTGTCGTCTGTATACTTTCCGAATGTAATAATCGGGAAAAGGCTGGGTTCTCCTCCCGGAACCCAGGTCCCGTACCCTGTGAAATCCATCCACGGCACACAGGAAATACAGTAAAAATTCGGCGGCTGTCCCGGCTTTCCTTTGGGTCCTTTGCAGTCTTTATAGGTTTCCATATCGCTGACAATGTTTTCATAACACTTCCGGAAATCCTCATCATAAAAGGACCAGATATCAGAAAATGTATGGTCGTCCTCGTGAAAAATCGTATAACTTGGATGCACTACATCCCAGATTCCCGGATTTCCTTCTGCATCTTTCCCCATGCGGAACTCTTTTCTTTCATTGACCGCCCTGGAAACACAGGCAATAAACGCCGGATAAAACCGGAGATCTTTTTGTTTCACCTGCTCATAAAGATGCGTCACATCCAGGCGCACCGTCACCGAATAGCCGCATGGCAGCGCCTCTGTGTAATATTTATAATGTTCTTTTCGCTCCCACCGGTCCTGATCGATTCGTCGAAACATGATTTCCTCCTATTCCAGCATCTCATAGCCGCCTATGACCACAGGCATATTTAACACTTCCAGCACTTTCTCCAGCAGCACGCCTTCCCGTTTCGGATAATCGAAACCATAGCTTGCCTTGATGGCCTGCGTGATAAACTGCACGCCTTTGTCCAGAGCGATCGGCAGACTGTCGCCGTTTAACAGACTTCCGATCATGACAGAGGTATAGGCGTCCCCGGTTCCCGGATAAGACGCCGGTATATATCTGCACTGAATCTTCCAGTAAGTATTGCTTCTTCTGTCAAACGCCACCACATTGGTGTCTTTTCCTTCTCCCTGATCCGGAACGCTGGTGGCCACTACAATCTCCGGTCCCATATCAGACAGGGTTTTCAGCCATTTCTTAATCTGCCGATCTGTAATCTGCTCCACATACGGCTCTCCCAGCAGCAGGCTCACTTCCGTGAAATTCGGCGTAATAATATCTGCCTTCGCCACCAGACGGCTCATTTTATTCACATGATCCTCTGTCATAGTTGAATACAATTTCCCGTTATCTCCCAGCACAGGATCCACGACCACCATATTATCTTCGGTTCCAAAGTCATCAATGAAGTCAGATATGATCTGAATCTGACGTTCAGATCCAAGAAATCCGGAATAAATACAGTCAAAGTCCAGGTCAAGATTTTTCCATCCATTGATGTAATCCTGCATATAATCCGTGAAATCCACATAACTGAACGTATCAAATCCGCCGGTATGATTGGATAAGATTGCCGTCGGAAGCGGACAGACCTGAACCCCCATGGATGATAAAATCGGTATGATCGTTGTTAAAGACGCCCTTCCAAATCCAGAAAGATCATGAATGGCTGCTACTCTCTGTACGCTGCGCTTTCTCATACTTGTCTCCCCTCTCTTATCTCAGACGGAATGTTAAGATTCCTTTGTAATCGATCACTTCAATCTCTTCATCTCGCTTCATCTGCTCTATCATCTCTTCTTTATTTTCTGTGCCGCGGCTGTCCAGGAATCCATTTAATTCAAACTGATTCATCGGGTGCCGTCCAATGATGGATTTCACCGCCTCATAATCATCCTCAATTTCGCTGAAGAAGCTTCCTGAACTAAGCATTTCAATGGAAATTCCGCCCAGTTCTTTGACCGCATACTCCATTCTTTCATCGGATACTACATTGACGCCTTCCTCTGCCGGAGGGCGGACCGGCGTATTCAAATACAGACGGTCATACTTTAATTCCTTCAATAATTCTTTAAAATGTCCGATGGATTCCTTATCATCGTTGATTCCATCAATCAGCATGATTTCCAGCCATAATTCTCCCTGATACATGCTGCAGAACTTTTTCAGTCCCAGAAATTCTTCTTCAAATCGAATTGTTCCGTAAGGACGGTCAATTTTCTTTGCAATATCCTGATTATATGCATCCAGAGACGGCAGCACCATATCTGCATGGCAGAGCTCCTCCCGGACCTGAGGATCTGAAAGCAGAGCCCCATTGGTAATAACCGCCACCGGTTTGTCTGTCATCTCCTTCAGCCCGCAGATCAATTCTCCAAGATTGCTGCAGAGCGTTGGTTCTCCTTCTCCCACGACGGTCACAATATCAAATTTGTCTGAATCTTTTAAGTATTCCTTAAATTCCTTTAAAATATCTTCTGTCTTATAAAACTCCTGCCGTTCATTGGTCATCCGGTCTGTTCTTCCCAGCTGACAGTAAATGCAGGAATAGTTGCAGGTCTTTTTGGGCAGCGGACTGATTCCCAGAGACCGCCCCAGCCTTCTGGACGGTATTGGTCCGAATATATATTGAAATTCCTTCATTTTCAACGTTCTTCCTTTCGAGTTTTCTTTCTATTATAGCACACAACAGAAAACGCAGCAGAAAATTTTCCTGCTGCGCTGTTTCTTCTATTTGTATATGATGCTTATGCAAGAAGATTGTCTGCCAGTTCTTCCATTGTCTTGACATTTTCTTCTTTCATTGTAGATCGGATTGTAACCACAGGATCAACAATCTCTACATTTTTGAAGTTCTCTACGATTGCCTTCATATTCTTTGCCGCTGTCGGAGCCCAGGAACCATTCTCCATGAACGCAATCTTTCTCTTCTGATAGTTCTTTGCTTTCAAATGATGCAGGAAATCTTCCATACATGGGAACAGTCCTCCATCATATGTCGCACATGCAAGTACCAGTGTGTCATAGCGGAATGCGTCTTCCACGGCCTCTGCCATGTCGTCTCTGGAAAGATCTGTAATAACGACTTTCTTTGCACCTTTCTCTTCCAGGATTTCCGCAAATTTCTTTGCTGCTTTTCCTGTATTTCCATGGATGGATGCGTATGCGACTACAATTCCTTCGCTTTCCGGCTCATATTTGCTCCATGTATCATATAAACCAATGTAATATCCCAGATTTTCTTTCAGGATTGGTCCGTGAAGAGGGCAGATCATCTGAATATCCAGTCCTGCTGCTTTCTTAAGGAGTGCCTGTACCTGTATTCCATATTTTCCAACGATATTGAAGTAATAACGTCTTGCCTCACACGCCCAGTCTTCCTCTGCATCCAAAGCGCCGAATTTTCCGAATCCGTCTGCTGAGAATAAAATCTTTTCAGACTGTTCATAAGCAACCATAACTTCCGGCCAGTGAACCATTGGTGCCATAAAGAACTGAAGTGTATGTTTTCCAAGAGATACGGTATCTCCTTCTTTGACTGTTACACTGCGGTCTTCCAGATTTTCAATCTCGAAAAACTGAGGAATCATGTTAAATGTTTTCGCATTTCCGATCAGTTTCGCTTCCGGATATTTTTCTGCCAGAATCTGCAGGCTTGCGGCGTGATCCGGTTCCAGATGAGAAACAACGATATAATCCACATTTCTTCCATCAAGTTCTCTTTCCAGATTTTCCAGCCACTCGTCTGTTCTTCTCTGGTCAATGGTATCCATAACTGCAACTTTCTCATCTAATATAACATAAGAGTTGTATGATACGCCATTTGGAATCACGTACTGGCTCTCAAAAAGGTCCAGATCTTTGTCATCTGCACCGATATATTTAATCGCGTCTGTAATTACAATATCTTTCATTTGTTACCTCCAAACTCCATGATCTTATATCTTCTTTTCGTCATTACTATATCATATTTGAAATTAGATTGCCACCCATTCAGTTTCATAACAATTACTATTTTTAGTACAATCCTGAAAATCTAATCCCATTCCTCTTTCAGGAACCGCACAATATCTACCGCTTTGGGCGGGCAGCCATCAACATGTTTTTCAAAGCATGCGGTGCAGTTTCCGATTCCGTACATTCCATGTTTTTTCTGATATCCCTGCCCGATGGCCAGACTTTTTTTCTTTTTATGATCCAGCAGTCCCTGCTCATTCAGACGGTCCAGAGCATAAATCAGAGATCCGTAGCAGGCGGAACAGGCATCCTTCGGTTTCACATAAGCCGCCAGCTTTGCCGCACGTCCTTCCGGTGCCGCCTGCTTCACAGTTTCTGCCTCCCGGTTCAGCGCGTGAATCTCAACTTTCTTTGTGTCTGTGCTGCCAACTCCCAGCTTCTCCGACAGATGGATGTATTCGACATCGTGAGGTTCATATCCCATGATTTCCGCCGCAAAGCTGTCGCAGAGCACCGGATCTTTGAATGCCAGAATCCGGTCCATAGACACAGGATTTCCGCCTTCCTCAAAATCCAGATCCCCGCAGATATTGTCTGCCAGAATAAAATCCTGCCGCAGAATCGTGTTAAGGCATGCGATTGGTTTATGAAGTCCCATCGTATGGAAGCGCCGCTTCTCACTGTTTGGTATCAGTCCCTTGAAATTTTTCAGTGCACAGGTGATGGCAGTCTGACAATGTCCTTTCACCACCGGCAGATTGATCATATAATCGATTCCCAGCGCCCGGCGGCATACCCTGATTTCCATGCCGTCTCCGGAGCAGACCACAGACTGATCTTTCTGAAGGTCGATAAATTCGGTCTGATGTTTTTCGCAGACTTCCAGCGTTCCGTTTGCCCTTACGGCTCTGGATGTTTTTTCCCCGACCCAGGAGCTTTCCAGCACACAGATATTCTGAAACCCTTTTTGTTTCAAATAGGTAAGGAGTCCGTCCAGAATTTCCGGATGTGTCGTGGCTCCGTGGGACGCCGGCGTCGCATTGATCAGATTGGGCTTGATCCCAATCCGTCTGCTCTTAACAGCGATATCTGCTGCCAGATCAATATGTTCCAGCAATTTCATTGTCATCTCTTTGTAATTCGTCCCCTGGATCATATAAATATCATTTCGTTCCATAAAACCTCCTGACTAAACTGTTACTGCGTTCGCATTGATTTGATCGATCATATTTCGGATTTCCATCCAGACTGTCATACTCTGCATCTTTCAGTTAAATCATATTATATTGCATGGCAGAAACAAACCTTCCGGTTTCCCGGAAGGCTCTCTCAATCCTCTATTGAAATTGTTCCGTCGTTGACATGGCAAATTTCCCGCCGTCCATAATAATATCGCATCCTGTCAGATATTCATGTCCGTCTGACAGTAATTTCATGATCAAATCTGCCATCTCTTCGGATTCGCCCACTCTGCCGAATGCGGTTCCTTTGGCAATGGAATCCAAATACGCTTCCTGTCCCTCCAGCATCGGCGTCATAAAGGATCCCGGCGCAATGGAAAAAATCCGGCTGTTATTTTTCTGAGCCACACGAACTACATTTGCCATGGTATACCAGATGACAAACCGTTTGGAGCAGGTATAGGTTCCGTATTCCGGTCCCAGGCGGGCAACCCGCGGATCTGTCGGTTCCGGGATCAGCGCCAGCACTTTCTCGCAGAAGTCTTCTGCATCCGGATGTTTCCAGACTTCAATGTCTTCTTTTTTGGCCTGATAATAATATCCGGTGATGGAAGAATAATTCAGCACTGTCGAATGATCCAGATACGGCAGAAATGTTTCTAAGACATAATGTGTTCCCTGCATATTGATTTTAACGATCAATTCTGAAGAAGCATTATCAAAATCCACTCCGGCCGCATTGACTACATTTCCGATCGGCGCAATGCTTACCGCATATGTAGCAAATTCCCGGAGGGATTCCAAATCTGAAATATCACAGTTCTTTCCATATGCCTCTACGCCTGCTGCCTTCAGCTCATCCATTGCATGTTCCAGTCGTTTCTTATTTCTTCCGCCGATCAATACCGGGCCATAGACTCCAAGCGCCTTCGCTGTTGCCAGGCCCATGCCGGAAGTTCCTCCTGTCACTACCTGCAGTTTTCTTTCTTTTCCCATACGACAGCCTCCTTTACTCCTGATTTTGACGTTTTTTCCCTTTTCCTGTATCATAATTATAGTATAATCTTGATTGATGCAGACTATCAAGAAACATCGGATAACTTACTCAAAAATGGAGGAAATGTGACATGTTGGAACATTCAGATAATCGTCAGGCCATTCATTCTCTCGATGCTCTTTCCGGGGCGTTGTTTGATCTGATGCAGGAAGATTCTTTTGAAAAGATTACTATCACTCAAATCTGTCAGACGGCTCAGATTTCCCGCCGCACCTTTTACCGGCACTGCAGCCGGAAACTGGATCTGGTTGATTATCTGATTCAAAACCATATTCGCGAACTGCTGGACTCTGTGGATTTCACATGCACCGATGCGGCTCTTTTATACCGCAATTTTTTTCAGTACTGGAAAGACCATTCCGCTTTACTGACAACATTGTTCCGTCATCATCTCTTTTCCCATTTTTCCCAGACTTTTACAAAATGCTGCACACAGTGGATGAAAGACAGCCTGATGCTTGATATGCTGGAAAACCGTACAAATCAGGATTCACTGCGCCTTTTCTACAATTCTTTTCTGATCGGAGGCCTCTGTCATGTTCTGGAGCCATGGACTGCCGAGAACTTCAAAACCTCGGTTCATGACCTGACTTATGTTCTTGTCACCCTGGCGCCTAAAACATGAAAAGAGCAGAGCTGTTCGATGGCAACTCCGCCCTTCTCACTCTGGGTATATCATTTATTTTACGGATTGCGTATTTTACTGATTGCGCACGTCAATGCTGAATGTAATATTTCCGGTGTATGTTCCGGCAGCAATTTCATCATAGTTATCTGCTTTGATGGCTCTGCTTACAGAAGCAGTTCCGTCTGTCACTCTTTCATTTCCATAAAAGCTGATCAGCAGATCTCCAATGTCGTACGCGTCCGCTGGTCTGGTGCTGTATCTGCTCGGGTATACTTTGTAAGTTGCTTCCTGATTGTCTTCGCTTCCCAGAGCAAATTTTCCTGTGGTATCTCCATATCCTGCGTCCGCGATACTTACGCTTACTTTCTTTCCATCCGGAATTGCATTTAAGCTGTCTTCATCCATGGTAAATGCAATTGTTGTGGCATCTGCAGAATTGATGGTCGCTGATGCCGGAATCCCAACCGTAAAAGTAGGCGCAGGATTTTCTTTTACAAGTGAAATGTTGGTCTTTGCGCTCTGTGTATCCCCTTCAGACACAGATACATCTGCTGCTGAAACCGGAACAATGCTTCCGATCATCATTGCGCACGCCAGGCCAAGCACTGCGAACTTTTTAAACTTTCTCATTGTCGAAACCTCCTTTGTAAGTCTCTTCTTTTTTTGTTTCTTTTATATCATCCCAATCCGGGAAAAATGCCTGTATGATTTCTACTGCAGCAATCTACTTCATCCTAAGAAGCAATTAGATTTGTTGCAACGATCGCATTGTTTAACGTCTCCTGATTCTCCATGGTATAGGTGTCCACGCGGATATTCAGTTTATACGTTCCATTTGGCACTTCCTGATTTAATTTCACCTGCTCCAGAGCCCTGCCCGGTCCGATCAGGTCTGACTGATAAATTTCTTCCCCGGTGTCGCTCAGAATAAAAGTATATGTAAAATAACAGTCATTTTCCTTTGGATTGACAAGCGTCATATCAATCGTGTCCGTTCCGCCTTTCATATAGACATCACTGTAATATGGAATCTGGATTCCCGCGTCTTTATCCGCACTTTTCATGTCCTGATCCCACTCGACCGTATTTTTCTGTACTTTTAACCCGTTGGCGGCTGAATTTCTGCTATTCCCCAGCAAAAATCCTGCTGCTATGGCAACTACCAGAACTGCAGCAGCAATCCCTCCGATGATCCATTTTCTTTTGCTTTTCCGGCTTCCCGTTTTCTCCTGTCGTGCCATCTGTTCCCCCGTTTCCTGTTTCTTCCATATTTTCTAAATATATTACTATTTAAACATTTCAATGTAAAATCCACCAGAGAGATCATGTTAAATTAAGGTTATGACTTGTGGTTTTTATTCGTTCCGCAGCTTCCATGAGAAGCGGTTCTTCACAGTCATCGACCGTCTGAATCCGGTCCAGCGGAGCGTAAGGAAAAGAAATATCATCTGTAAACAGCAGGCAATCCCCTGTCAGACTGGTAACTTTTAGCTTTTGCTGCTCTTCAGAGATATACAGACAAGGATGCTCTCTCTTAAAATATCCATACTCCTTTTTTGTCCATTCAAAATACTCCTGATCCATTGCTGTCTCCCCACAATAGACCACATAAAATGGTTTTCCAAAAGGACTGGCGTCAATGTACAAAATATCTCCCGGAGCATACGGAAGTACAATATTGTCCGGTACCAGCAATTGATCTGCATGGTCCAGAATAAATTTCTGATCATCGGTAAAATATGTTTCATATTCCGGATATTTTAATAACAAGCGTTTAAAATCGGTCGTATTTCCTTTCACACTCAATATTTTGCCTTTCAATGAGAATGCCGCTTTGTACTGAATATATATTTTATCTTGTATCTGCAGATACTTTATGACTTCCCAGTAAAATTTATTTTCTGCCGGTTCCTGAAATAAATTCTGATCCTTCAGGATATCGTTCGATTCTTCTTTCATCTCTTCCCAAAGATACGGGTGCAGTCTTGTAAAAAGCTGATGTTCCATGGAACAATCCGCATACAGGCAGTCTTCATCATCACGATATCGCAGACTGAGCCCCAGTGCAGACATATTCTGACTGCCTGTTGATTTCATTTCATTATCCGGGAATGTATCCATATCGTTCAAAGCAGCTGATTTCATCTGTTTGAGCAGTTTCAAATATTCTTCTAATGTAATATTGGTTTTGCTTACATCTGTCATATTGATTCAACTCCCTTCATTCTCCCTGCTCTTCCAGTATACTCCTGGAAATGGGTCAAAAACATCTGATCCGTCTTCACAGTAAATATTTTTGAATCAGTTTCTCAGCTATTTCCATATCCAGAACAAATTTTCCCGTCTCAAAAGTCAGGATTAATTGTTCTCCGGGATAGATATCAACTTTTTTCTCCTTTACTGGTCTTTTCGCCCTGAGATACTTTTCTCAAAGTTTTCTACACTAAGTCCCTCACAGCAAAGCAACATGTAATTTTTACCATTTTATATATTGCATATTTAAAAAATTCCGGAAGCTAAAAACTTCCGGAATTGAAATTCTTTTGTATTCGAATCAATTGACATTTGGATAACTGTGAACAACAGGAACACGAGGCTTATGCCGGAATTTGTTGCAGATGTATTACAAACCATATGTCTCTTCTCAAATACTTATATCTCTTTTTAAGAGTGCTTCTTGGAAATCTGTTTTTTCTTTCTTTGATAAACCTCTGGCTTCTTTATAAATATTGCTAAGATGTTCTCCACAATAATCAAATTCCGTACCATCATTAAGCATTTTGGTCAGTAAACAGATTGTCGAATGCGGGAATTGCAAAACAAGTTTACTTTCATCAAGTTGATATAGAAATAATGAATCTACATGCTCAGGCATCTTCTCTTTACAAATAATATTTACGGTCTCCTCAAAAAGTTGTCCTAATCCCGGAAGCCAACTTACAAATAATTCCTTCTCCTTTTCTGTAAGCATTACAGGTTTGTTTCCATAACGATAAATCAGATACTTCTTTAACCAGCCAGTCCACAAGATTTTCTTTTCATTGTCATCCATATTCTTCAATCTATGTTTAATTTTCTGTATAAACATTTCTCGATCACGTTCCTCTGCTATCCTATAAAATTGGGGAATATATTCTAAGCAGGGATTTTCCACAACATATATCAAAAGAAGCAAATATAAATCTATAAAGCCGCTTCTAGCCTCTCCTTCCAGCCAATTAAGATGTGTCACTGCTCTCAAATATATTGGTGCCATAACATCTGCCACATCTTTATTTAAGTAGCGTGAGAAATAAACTATACCTTCCCATGCAGCTGCAAAAGATTGTTGATCTATCCCTTCTAAAATTTCAGTGAACTTATTAACACACCAATCTCGATCCCTTAAATATAAAAAATTAAAATATCCAGCCAATATACATAGTACAATATTCTTTTCTTCCGCTTTTAATTTTAAATTTTTTTCCCAAAAGTCTTTATATCTCTCAGGAATTCTTTGAGTCTTATCGCAATAAGAGAGCATATAGATGCTACTTAATAAAACATTCCCCAATTCAGTATTAATAACAGTATCTATCAAGTTATTATATTTATCAAAATGTTTTTTCCGATGAGCCCAAATGATATCAAGAACTGCAAATAATCTATTTTCTACAATCTTAAACTGCTTTTTGATTTCATCTCTTTTTAATATTTTTAAAAGTAGTTCAGAAACTCCACGAATATCTTTTACAGTCTCAATCTTTTCTACAAACTGATCAAGCAAATTCATCAACTGATCCATTTCAAAATTTGAGTCTTGGATACCGCTCAATAATCTTTGCCATGCATCCTCTTTCTCGATACATCCCTCAGTAAATTTTTTTACAACTTTTGACGTCCATTCGTAATCATTTTTTATACACTCAGAAAAAATCCTCAACATTCCCCATCTGGATGGTCCCTCAAATTCAAATGGATCCTCATTATAATTATTTAATAAATCGATAAGTTGTTGTAAATCAGTTTCATACATTTGCTCTTGTGTAATAGGACTTTGATCACCGGACCATACAGCTTCTCCTATTTCAATGTTCCGTTCTGGATGCTGGCGTGGTTCAAAATGATTTCGGGACAATATTTCTTCTTCCAATTTATTTATTCTATTGTTCGTACCACAAAATCTCTTGATCCATACACACCAATTATATATAGGGTATTCTCTGGTATGCGTATCCAGCGCTTCAATTTCATCTATCAACTTATTTTGTCTATCTTCCGTTAAATCATTAAATATTTTCTCAATCAGTAAAAATATCTGTTCTTTCCCTTCAAAAAAAGAGATAGAAGAATTATTTATAAATATATCAAATTTATCACACGAAGAGATTCCCTCACATTCTCTTAATGACTTTAAGCATAGCTTTTTTAACAAAACAGATGGTTCACTTAAACAACTTTCTAAAAATTCTTTAATCCACTCCGGATATTTGCATTCCAAAGTTCTACAGCTTTCACAAAAAATGACGCATAAGAAATAGAGAGGATCTCTTTTTGAATAGTCCTCTCTGTCCTCAATAACAAGCATAGTCATGCTCCAAGGTTCTATTGGCTTGTCTTCTACCCTGAAAAGCAAGTATGTATCATACAGATTCAATATGGTTTCTTTTATAAAATATAGAAATCTTTCAGCATAAGAATTTAAAAATTCATCTTTACAGCATTTCCATGACTCCTCGATTTGATATTGTTCCCCTCTGAATCTATGTTTATATATAAGTTCATTGCTACTACTCAGTAGTTCGTTCTCAAGTACAAATTGAACTTCAAAATATTTCACAAACAATTTATAGCAAAGAGAATACAGTTTACGTTCTGATAAAACTTCAATCAATCGGAATATCTCCCAAGAGGATGTTATATAAGAATCTAAAATGGTAATATACTCTTTATATACAACATCCGGAATACTGTTATCACCTAACTCGAGTTTCCCAAGTATGAATGCTGCAAATTGAGGATGTATCTTATTTCCGTTATTTAAATATAAATTTTTAAAAGCCTCATATTCCACCCCTACAAATTCATTAACAATCCATTTCATCCAAATTTGATCTTGCTCTGATAAAATCGCTTCTGGTAAAAACAAATTGTCAAAAATACCTTTCTCATTTAATGTTAAAAGCCACTCTCTTCCATGAATATTATTCGCTAAAACTCTTGTCCTTTCCAAACTATCCAGACAATAATCAATCTCTGTATTCAATGCAATATCCCGTGGTGGCTCAATTTGAAATTCTTTAATCATATCACTCCAGTCAAGCAATCCTCTCTTGGCTCTTTGACCGAGTTTAATAAGCCCTTCTCTCATTTTACTGTAATTCTGATGCGGGAAATAAATAGGTGTTAATCCAAGTGTCTCCCAATCCAACCGTTCTTCATCTGTTATAATAAATCTTGTTTTTTCGGATGTCCTGTTCATAGCACGTGTTAAATAACGTAAAATAGTATCTTTATAACTATATCCAATAAAAAGAATAGTATATGATTGAAATAATTTTATTAAGAATCTGGCTGCATAGCCCTCTGTCAAATATGCCTTTCCAAAATCTTCATCCGTAAGCACCATATACTTTGGATTATTGATATTACCATGAACATGAACAATGCCTTCCACATCATTTCCTAATGGCAGTGCTGGAGCATTATAGACCGGAATATGTAAATTTCTGGACTCTAATACCTTCTCGAACATCTGATCATAATTGGTTGTAACAATCCTTATTGAGGAAGAATCTACAAACAAATTAATGATTGCTTCATGCATTTGATTGTACTTAAGGCGCTTATTCGATAACAATTCTGCCGCTTGTCTATTCACATCGATATCTTTTGACTTCAAATATCCGAGAAACACCTCACAATTATCGTTATCTTCTAATATTTCTCCTGTTCCTTCAGCAATCTTTTTGGTTAAATCAACAAAATTAGGAAGGGATGTAGGCGCATCTACTGATGCGCCTGCGCCTGTAAATACCACTAAATTATTATTTCTTATTGCCTCTATTACTTCATTAGGAAAATTTATTTCATTTATAAACAATTGATTTCTCCTTAATTTCTATCAGCCTATTTAAAATATATAATATTTTCCTCTAAATTCTGCAATCTGCGATTTTCTATTCGGCTTATAATAAAATCCAATTATCACATATCAAAATAGTATACTCCTTTTTTTTCCTTTCGCATAATTCCACAGTCTACCGATTTTCTGATAATTCTTGATGCAGCGTTCTCCGTAATACCGAAAGCGTTTGCTATTGTTCTTCGATTGAAATAGTATTCTGACCCGTACTTTTCCAGCAACACCAGCAGTTTTTCGAAAGTTTTTTCATTGAAAATCTTTTCCGCTCTGCTTTTCAGCCACCTTTTTAGTTCTTCCTTTTCTCTTTCTTCCACAGAAAGTTGCGTTTCCTCTGAAGATTGTTGCGTTTTTTCCGAAGAAAGTTGCATTTTCTCTGAAGATTGTTGCATTGTTGCATTTTCGAAAACTAATTCTAATTCCATCTGGGCAGACCGGGCTTCGCTTCGATTTGGCAGAGTCACTATGAAAAAATATTCATCTGAATAAAATTCTGGCTGTTCTGTATAATCAATATAAGAATTAAGAATTCTCCGGATACCACTTCCCCGGCGTTCCATATAATGAAGTCTTCCAAAAATGTCAGAGATAATCTCATTTCGCCGCATAGAAGGTACACGTTTTAAATCTAAATCCTGTATCCGACTCCCACTAATCATTCCTCCAGGAGATGATATCTCCATCCGGTCATCATACATATCAACATGCACTTCTGATCCCATACTCTGATAATCCCTGTGGATAAGCGCATTCACCAGCACTTCCCGAACAGCTTTGAAAGGATAATCACTTTTCTCTTCTCGACGCATTCCCCGAATCGACCATGGATTCTTTGAGTTAGTACGAATAAACGCCTCCACATTCGATAAAAGTGTTATTAAACTCACACCTGTAAATTCTTCGTCATCCAGTGCATCCCCTTCTACAGATCCTTTTTCTGTACCTTTCCACCTGGTACATACAACTTTAGATTGTTTTAAATAGCCTTGATCACAAAGAAGTAATCCTGCATTTGTCACTTTCCCTTCTTCTGTAACGAATCCCATAGACACGAGATCTTTTGCCAAAACAAAATCGTCCCCTGTTTCCTTTTTAAATGTTGCTGCAAGCAGTGTAAAGCTGACATCTGATAAGTCATAGGAGCTGGGAAGTGAATCGTATGTTTTATTCATTCCTTTCAAAATTAAATTATTCTGTTCGACTACAGTAGCAATTTCAGATCTATCTCCCCGCCTCACATATATTTCTCTTGTTTTTTCATGAACATAATAATATGGGTAATGAGGCCCATTGGCAACTTCAAGATCAATACATAACCGTCCCTCTATTTTACTATTGAAGGGAGTCAGCGTATATCGTACCGGTGGCTCTACTCTTGATGTTAAAAGTTCTGAAATTTTACTTGCCGTACTCTGAGCATCATCAAGTCCTATCGGATTATGGTCATTATTAGTCACACCAAAAAGAATATGACCACCTTTGGTATTGGCAAATGCCACAACAGATTTCAACCAGCTCTTGGGCTTTTCTGTTTCTAAAGACACCTTATAATCTAAATGTGTCGCTTCTATTCCTTGAAAATCTTCGAATTTCATAACATGCAACCTCATTTTCTAAATTAAATTATTTATATGTTTCAATATATGTACTCAATTTAATTTTATCAGAACATCTGTTTGCTTTCAATTATCATTTTAGGAACTCATTCACAGATAATATATACAATTTCATTGCTCTCCACTTTTCAATATAAAAAAGCCTCCCAGAACAAATATTCTGGAAGGCTGTACAACACCTTGCGGCGTTTCGAATCGTATACAGTTGTATAGATTAACGTTTTGAGAACTGTGGTGCACGACGTGCTTTTCTGAGACCTGGTTTCTTTCTTTCTTTCATTCTTGGGTCTCTTGTTAAGAATCCAGCTTTCTTCAGTACTGGACGGAAATCTCCGTCTACCTGTAATAAAGCTCTGGAAATACCATGACGGATTGCTCCAGCCTGTCCTGTAAATCCACCACCGTGAACGTTTACTAATACATCATATTTATCAAGAGTATCTGTAGCAACCAATGGCTGACGTACAACTACTTTTAATGTCTCTAATCCTAAATATTCATCAATGTCTCTTTTATTGATTGTGATCTTACCAGTTCCAGGTACTAAATATACTCTGGCAACACTGCTTTTTCTTCTACCGGTTCCATAATATTTTGCTGTAGCCACTTCTTCGTCCTCCTTCTAATTAATACTTGATCTCTAATGCTTTTGGCTGCTGAGCCTGATTGTTGTGCTCTGGGCCTGCATATACGTGAAGCTTCTTAATCATCTTTCTTCCTAAAGGACCTTTTGGAAGCATACCCTTTACTGCAAGATAAATTACGTCTTCAGGTTTTTTTGCTAATTTTTCTCTTAATGTCTGCTCTTTCATTCCACCGACATAGTCAGAATGACGATAGTAAATCTTCTGGTCTAATTTTTTACCAGTTACTTTGATCTTGTCAGCATTGACAACGATCACATGATCACCTGTATCAATATGAGGTGTGTATGTTGGTTTGTTTTTTCCTCTTAAAATTTTAGCAATCTCTGATGTCAAACGTCCTAATGTATGTCCTGTAGCATCAACTACATACCATTCTCTTTTAATTGTTGATGGGCTGGCCATAAAACTTTTCATGGTGTTCCTCCTTAATATTATCAATCCTTGTGTCTATATTCAAATACTCCCACCGGGGCTTTGGGGTAGTATTTTCCCTCATGTCACAGTTTTATATTATATAACACAGAGTCGGGTGTGTCAATAGATTTTTTCCAGAATCCAGCGTCTTAAATTTAGATCAGACAGGTCACCGCCGGCAGCGTAATCAGTGACAGCAGCGTAGTGAGCACGATACCTCTGCTGCACAGGGAACTGTCCATTCCATAATCCACAGCCAGCATAACCGGCATACTTCCGTTTGGCATTCCATACATCAGAATCATAATACCTGCCAAAACAGGATCTACCTGAAACTTATGAATAATCAGTGCCGCAGCTGCCGGGATCACCAGCATTTTAAGAAAAGTAAATGGATACATTTTCCATTCTGAAAACACATCCTTCAGAGACATCTTCGCCAGTGAAACTCCTGTCATCATCATGGACAGAGGCACTGCTGCCCCTCCAAGATAGTCCAGAAAATCAGCTGCCGTTTTCGGCACTTCCAGCTGCAGCGAAAAAATCATCAGTGAAACCAGGCATGCAAAAACCCCTGGATTGATCAGTTTTTTCCATTGAAAACGGACTTTTCCTGATGTTTTTTCCTTTTCAAAAAGATAAAATCCATAAGTATAAAACAATATGTTAAATATCAGCGTGTACATTCCCACATAAAATACAGCCGTCCTGCCATAGAGAGCTTCAATCAAAGGAATTCCCATAAATCCAAGATTAGAGAAAATCAGCATAACACTGTACATATTCCTTACATTCTTTTTAACTCTTAAAATTCTGACAAACAGCGGACTGATTACGATCAGTGAAGCAAACAAAATAACCGCCAGCAGTATATTCATTAAAACAGAAGTCCACGAATACGCCCCCTCCGATGAAGTAATTCCGGTAATGATCAGCGCAGGATTAAAAATATTGACAATCAGTCTTGAAATCTGAGAAGCTCCCTCGTCACTGATCCACCGTCGTTTATACCCCAGGGTTCCCAGAAGCATAAATCCAAATAATACCAATAATTTCTGAAAAATAATCCAACTATTTCCCATCTCTGTTTTCCTTATTCCTCAAAATTTTCATACTGTATCCCGATCAAAGTAAGTCCTTTGGCCGGAAGCTTCGGTCCCACGGCAACTCTTTCTTCTGATTCCAGAATTTCTTTTACCCATTCCGGTTCCTTTTTCCCTCTTCCGACTTCCAGCAAAGTTCCCGCCATCAGCCGTACCATATTATAGAGGAAACCGCTTCCGGTTACCCGCATCGTAATGTATCTTCCCTGCTGTATAATGTCACAGGAGTAAATTTCTCGGACATAAGAAGTCACCTGGGCACGGCTGCTGCACATGCTGATAAAACAATGTTCTCCGAGAAAATAGCGGGCTGCTTCTTTCATCTTTTCCACATCCAGCGGAACGTATACAAAATGATGGTATCTGCGGGTAATGGGATTATCATACGGCGCATTATAAAATTTGTATTCATATGTTTTCCTCGTATCCTGAAATCTTGGGTGAAAATCCGGCGGCACTTCTCTGGAAGACTGAATGATAATATCTTCCGGAAGTCTGGCATTCAGAGCCTGAGCCATTCTCTCCCCTGGTATCCTGCTTTCTGTGTCAAAAACTGCAACATTTCCAAGCGCATGCACACCGGAATCTGTTCTGCTGGCTCCGATTACCTTAATTTCCTCTCCCAGAAGCTGGGTCAGATTATCATTTAATACCTTTTCAATCGTAATATCTTTGGGCTGAATCTGCCAGCCGCAGTAATTTGTTCCGTCATATGCTACTTCCAACTTAATTCGTTTCATTTTCTATCTCCATGGACTGTAAAAACTCAAATAAATCATCCAGATCGTAAATATGATCAGCACAGCATAAGCAGCCAGATCTCTTTTTCCATAAACCAGCGGCCTTAATTTGGTTCTTCCCTCACCGCCATGGTAACACCTTGACTCCATTGCCATGGCAAGATCATTGGCTCTGCGTACGGCCGCAATAAACAACGGCACAACGATTGGCACCATGCTCCTGACCCTCTTTAAAAGTCCTCCGGATTCAAAATCAATTCCTCTTGCCGTCTGGGCTTTCATGATCTTATCCAGTTCTTCTGTCAGAACAGGAATAAACCGAAGGGCAATGGACATGATCATTGCCATAACATGAACGGGTACTTTTATTTTGTTTAAAAATCCCAGGGATTTTTCAAGACCGTCCGTCAGCTGATTTGGTGTGGTGGTAAATGTTAACAGAGATGTTCCCAGCACCAGCATGATCAGCCTGGTTCCCAGATAAAAGGCAGTCTCAAGTCCTTCATCCGTAATCTGGATCCATCCGATATCAATGACCACTTTTCCCTCTTCAATAAACAGCATGTTGATCAGTACTGAAAAGATCAAGATCACTGCGATTGCACGAAGCCCTTTTATAATGTAGGAAACCGGTACTTTTGAAATCGCGATGACAGTGATCAGAAAAATAAGGGACATCACATAATTCACGGGTGATTTATGCAGAAATAAAGTAATTACATACACAAGTGTCCCAAATAATTTCACTCTCGGATCCAGCCGGTGAAGCAGTGAATCTGCCCTGTAGTATTGTCCTATTGTAATGTCTCTAAGCATTGTTTCGCTTCTTTCTTAAAATATCCATAATTGCGTCTTTGGTTTCTTCCAGAGTCAGTACATCTTCCCGTATCATAAAGCCCCGTTCTCTCAGATCTCCTGCCAGAGACCGGTAAAACGGAACAGATAAACCAACTTCTTTGAGTTCTTTTTCATGAGAAAATACTTCCCTTTTATCGCCGTCATATAAAATCTTTCCATGACTCATAACAACCACCCGGTCTGCGCAGGCTGCCACATCCTCCATGCTGTGAGACACAAGGATGATCGCAATTCCTTTCTTCTCATGAAGCTCTTTTAAAAGATTCAGTATCTGATCTCTTCCGGCCGGATCCAGCCCTGCCGTTGGCTCATCCAGCACAAAATATTCCGGCTCCATTGCCAGAATTCCTGCAATGGCAGCTCTTCTTCTTTGCCCTCCTGATAATTCAAACGGAGATTTATGAAAAATGCTCTCTTCAATTCCTACATCCAGAAGTGCTCTTCGGGATATCTCTTCAGCCTCCTGTCTCGTTTTTCCAAAATTCATTGGTCCGAAGCATACGTCATCCAGAACTGTCACTTCGAACAGCTGATATTCCGGATACTGAAAGCAGACTCCGACTTTTCCCCGCAGCTCCCGAAGCGGAAATCCGGTTTCAAAAATATCCCGTTCATTATAGAATACTTTCCCACCAGATGGTTTCAGCAGACCGTTCAGATGCTGAATCAATGTTGACTTTCCAGATCCTGTATGCCCGACAATTCCAACAAATTCGCCTTTCTTTATTTCCAGCTTGATATTTTTCAAGGCATAACTTTTTTCTTTTGTATTTTCATCATATTTATAACTGACATTTTCTAAACGAATCGACATAATTCTTCCACCAGCTCTTCCTTTGTTATGATCTGATCTTTCAATGGAATCCCTTCTTTTCGTAATTCATAGGCCAGCTCTGCCGCAGGCGGAACTTCCAGCCCGATCTTTTTGAGCTTCTCCACCTGTGAAAAGATTTCCTTTGGGGTTCCATCCGCTGCTATTTTCCCTTCCTGCATTACGATCACTCTGTCTGCCAGAAGAACTTCTTCCATATGGTGAGTGACCATAAGAATCGTAATATTCTTTTCCTGATTCAGCTCTTTTACCAGTGACAAAACATGCTGCCGTCCCTGAGGATCAAGCATCGCCGTTGGCTCATCCAGAATGATACATTCCGGTTCCATTGCCATAATCCCTGCAATCGCGATCCGCTGTTTCTGGCCCCCGGACAGGCGGTTGGGACTTGCTTCCTTATAGGCAGTCATTCCTACATCTTCCAGAGCTTTGGTCACTCTCCTCCAGATATCTTCTGTCGGCCGCCCCATATTTTCCGGTCCAAATGCCACATCCTCATCTACAACTGCCCCCACAATCTGATTGTCAGGATTCTGAAATACGATGCCGGCGCTCTGGCGGATCTGCAGGATTTCTTCCTGATTCCTCGTATCCATCCCTTTCACATAGACAGCTCCTTCCGTCGGCAGGAGCAGTCCGTTGATATGCTTCGCAAGAGATGATTTGCCAGAACCGTTTCTTCCAAGAATTGCGATAAACTCTCCTTTTTCCACTGAAAAACTCACATCATCAATGGCCCGGATTTCCTGGTTTTTTTCTGAATCATCATAGGTCATATATTTATGAATCAAATTTTTTATATTTAAAATCGGCATAAAATTCTCCTTAACTCATTGGGTTCTATTATAGCAAGAAGAAGTTTTTGAAGCAAGTCAACGATCTGCAGAAGCTGCACCGTCTTTTTGTGAATTTTTTCTTCAAAAATCCTGTCAATCCAGTATTTCTGATCTTTCAGCTTTTCTATTTTACCATTCAGGCGCACAGTCTGATATTTCTCATTCATTCCGACAATGGCAGTTTCTTTCTTATCTATCAGCTGATGATAAAAATCTTTTCCCCGGGAAGTACAAAAATATAACACTCTATCCTCTGCCAGCATTACATCAATGATTCTTACCTGGGGTCTTCCGTTTTGATCCACTGTTGCAAAGGCTGCATCCTTAATTTCCCTTAACATTTCCAGACATTTTTCTGCTGTCATACTTCCTCCCTTGTTGTAATATTAATAGTTACAACTATTTTATAGCATATTCGGGAAAAAACGTCAATACAAAAAGAGTATCCCAGATTCTGGAATACTCTCATGTGTTGTCGATTTGGAATTTTCAATTTACTTTCACACCGGCTTTTGCACTGTCTCTGCGACTTGTACCTGCCAAGTGTTCAATGCCTATACTAACTCAAGTAATACTTCTAAAGCTCCGTCACCTTTACGCTGAGCGATTTTAACGATTCTTGTATATCCACCGTTGCGTTCAGCATATTTTGGTGCGTACTCATCAAATAATTTCTGTGTTAAGTCTACTTTCTTTGTGTTTGCTTTCTTACCAGCTGCATCTGCAGGAACTTCCGTTACAGGATATAATACCTTCAGCATCTGTCTTCTTGCATGGAGACGAGAAGGCATATCTTTTTTGATTTCCTTCTGAACTGTCTCGTATACTGTAACTTTCTTTCCGTCTACAACTTCTTTTACACGTTTTCCGTTTTCATCTTTCTTTGCAACTTTTGCGTCAACTGTTACAGTCTCAAAGTTGTCTTTTTCTCTTACAGCCAGAGCGATCAGCTTTTCAGCAACCTTGCGAATCTCTTTTGCTTTTGCTTCTGTTGTAATGATCTTTCCATGATGAAGCAGGTTTGTAACTTCTGCACGGATTAATGCTTTTCTCTGAGAAGAAGTTCTTCCCAATTTTCTATATTTTGCCATTTTAAATTTGACCTCCTGTGATTTTTCGCCTTGCCTACTTCTTCCTTCAGCCTAGGCGGGTCTCTTTCCTGTTATCTTGTTATTATTCGTCTCCTGAACTTAAGGATAATCCCAGTTCATTCAGTTTTGCCAGAACTTCTTCTAAAGATTTACGTCCAAGGTTGCGGACTTTCATCATATCTTCAGAAGTCTTATTTGTCAGTTCTTCTACTGTATTGATTCCTGCTCTCTTCAGGCAGTTGTAAGAACGAACAGATAATTCCAGCTCGTCAATGCTCATCTCAAGAACTTTTTCTTTTTCATCGTCTTCTTTTTCTACCATGACTTCTGCTGTCTTGGCATTCTCAGAAAGATCTACGAATAAGTTCAAATGTTCGCATAATACTTTTGCTGCTAAACTAACAGATTCATCTGGTGTCAGTGTTCCATTTGTAAAGACATCCAGTGTCAGTTTGTCATAATCTGTGATCTGTCCGACACGGGTGTTCTCTACCTTCAGATTCACACGCTCTACCGGTGTATAGATGGCGTCTACCGCAATCTCATCGATAGCTTTGCCTTCTTTATCCGCTTTGTCTGCGCCTACATATCCACGGCCTTTTGTGATCGTCATTTCCATATCCAGTTTGCTGCTCTCATCGCTCAATGTCGCAATGACCTGATCTGGATTCAGAATCTCGATGTCACTGTCTGCCTTGATATCTCCCGCAGTCACAACACCTCTTCCAGTAAATTCAATGTAAGCCTGTTTTGCTTCATTGGATGAACTGTTGTTTTTGATTGCCAGTGATTTGATGTTCATGATGATCTCAGGCACATCTTCCTTTACTCCCGGAATTGAGCTGAATTCATGAAGAACACCTTTGATCTTTACGGAACTTACTGCTGCGCCCGGAAGGGAAGACAGCATAATACGTCTCAGGGAATTGCCCAGAGTTGTACCGTATCCTCTCTCCAGCGGTTCCACAACAAAACGTCCAAAACGATTATCTTCTGAAATCTCACTAATCTCAATATTTGGTTTTTCAAATTCAAACATATTGGCCCTCCTTCTGGCTTAGGATCTAATTGAGGGTTATTATTTAGAATATAACTCGACGATCAATGTTTCATTAACTGGTACGTCAATTTCATCTCTTGTCGGAAGTTCTTTTACAGTTCCTGTAAAGTTCTCATGATCAGCCTCTAACCAAGCCGGAACCATTCTTCCATCTGTGATTTCTAAGATTTCTTTATATCTTGGAGAGTTTCTATGTTTTTCTTTGATTTCGATCACATCTCCGACTTTAACCTGATAAGACGGGATATTTACCTGTTTTCCGTTTACTAATACATGCTTATGTCCAACGATCTGTCTGCACTCTTTTCTTGTTCTTCCATATCCAAGGCGGAACAGTACATTATCCAGACGAAGTTCCAGAAGCATCATCAGGTTCGCACCAGCCTGACCTTTCATTCTTTCAGCTTTTGTATAGTAGTTTCTGAAAGGTTTTTCCAGTACGCCGTAGATAAACTTAGCTTTCTGTTTTTCTGTCAGCTGAAGGGCATATCCGCTCTTCTTTCTGTTTGATCTTGTTAATGATCTATTTGATTTTTTATCAATTCCTAAAAAGACTGGATCTAAACCTAAGGATCTGCATCTCTTTAAGACTGGAGTTCTATCAATTGCCATCTTTTCATATCCTCCTAAATTAAACTCTTCTGCGTTTTGGTGGGCGACATCCGTTATGTGGAACAGGAGTTACGTCGCGGATGCTTGTAACTTCAAGTCCAGCTGCTGATAATGCACGAATTGCTGCTTCTCTTCCTGATCCAGGACCTTTAACCATAACGTCTACTGTTTTCAGACCATGCACTAATGCTGCTTTTGTAGCTGTCTCAGCTGCCATCTGAGCTGCATATGGTGTAGATTTTTTGGATCCTCTGAATCCTAATCCACCGGCGCTTGCCCAAGAAAGAGCATTTCCCTGTGCATCTGTTAATGTAACGATTGTATTATTAAAAGATGACTGAATATGTGCCTGTCCGTGCTGTACATTCTTTTTCACACGTTTTTTTGCACTTTTCTTTGTAACTTTAGCCATAATTACATATACCTTTCTTTCTTCATTTCAATTTCCACAAAGTTTCAGGCAATAAGAAATATCTTATGCTGCGATGCCCATGCATCCGGGCGTATCATGCTGCAGCCGCCTGCTATTTCTTCTTGTTTGCTACTGTCTTCTTCGGACCTTTACGTGTTCTTGCGTTAGTCTTAGTCTTCTGTCCGCGGCAAGGAAGTCCCTGTCTGTGACGTTTTCCTCTATAGCATCCAATTTCTTTTAATCTCTTAATGTTAAGAGCGATTTCTCTTCTTAAATCACCTTCTACAACCTGTGTTTCGTTGATTACTGCGCTCAGTCTTTTTACTTCGTCGTCAGTCAGATCACGAACACGAGTATCAGGATCTACATTTGCCTCTGCCAAAATACGTTTAGAGCTGGACAGACCAATTCCATAAATGTAAGTAAGACCAATCTCTACACGCTTCTCTCTTGGTAAATCAACACCTGAAATACGAGCCATGTTTTCTTTTCCTCCAAAAATAATTCTTTAAGTTGTTTTATTAAGTTCGATCCATATATCCGCGTACGGTGAAATGACATATATGTCTCTCCCTTAATCCTATTTCTATCTATAAATAATCAGTATGAGCAGTACCCACCTCATACTGCAGCCGCTAAAATAGTATTGTGGACAGTTCCCCTGTTCCACAAAAATCTATATATTGTATTCAATATATAGACGCACAAAGGCAAGGACCCTTTGCTTTTTTCAAAAACCGCAAATTATCCCTGTCTCTGTTTGTGCTTTGGATTCTCACAGATTACTCTGACAGAACCTTTTCTTTTAATAACCTTGCATTTTTCGCAAATTGGTTTTACTGATGCTCTAACCTTCACTTGAATTCTCCTTTCAAAAAACCTTTCAAAAAACGTTCGGATACAATTATATCATCATGTTTTCTATTTTTCAAGAGTTTTTTTATTTGTCTCTCCAGATAATTCTTCCCTTGGATAAATCATACGGAGATAATGCCAGTGTTACCTTATCTCCCGGAAGGATCTTGATATAATTCATACGAAGTTTTCCGCTGATGTGGGCAAGAATGACATGTCCGCCTTCAATCTCAACTTTAAACATTGCATTCGGAAGTTTTTCCAATACAACTCCTTCTACTTCAATTGCTTCTGATTTTGACATTTCCTAATCCTCCTTATCAGATAATGTTAATATTTCATATCCATCTTCTGTGATCGCAATTGTATTCTCATAGTGAGCAGCCAGACTTCCGTCTGCTGTTACCACCGTCCAGTCATCGTCCAGCCATTCAACCTCAAAGGTGCCTTCATTTACCATCGGCTCAATGGCAAGCGTCATTCCCGGACGCAGCTTCATTCCTTTCCGTTTTTCCTTAAAATTAGGAATCTGCGGATCTTCATGAAGATGTGTTCCGATTCCATGACCGACCAGATCTCTTACAATAGAAAAGCCATTGCTCTCCACATGATTCTGTATCGCTTCTGAGATATCAAAAAGATGATTTCCAGGCTGTGCCAGCTTGATGCCTTCAAAAAAACTTTCCCTTGTAACCCGGATCAGCCTGGCTGCCTCGTCAGATATCTTTCCAACTCCATAGGTTCTTGCCGCATCGGAATGATATCCTTCATAAATCAAGCCCGCGTCCAGACTTACGATGTCGCCTTCCTGCAGAATGCGGTTCTTTTTCGGTATGCCGTGAACAACCTCATCGTTTACAGATACACAAATGGATGCCGGATATCCGTTATAGTTTAAAAAATTCGGGATGCATCCGTAAGCACGGATCGCCTTTTCCCCAAACTGATCGATTTCCAAAGTGGAAATCCCTGGCCGAATAATCTCGGCCAGCTGATTATGAACATCTTCCAGTCTCTTGCCCGCTTCGCGCATCAACTGGATTTCGTGCTTTGATTTAATAGTTACCGCCATATCTTATGCTCCCAAAATGGATTTAATTTCCTTAAATACTACATCAATGTCCTGTGTTCCGTCCACCTCATATAAAGAGCCTGCTTTCTTGTAGTGATCGATCAACGGAGCTGTCTGATCATGATAAACTTCCAGACGTTTTTTTACAGTCTCTTCTTTATCGTCATCACGAAGGACTAATTCTCCGCCGCATACATCACAGCAGCCTTCTTTTTTCGGAGGATTGTATTCGACATGGAAAATCGCACCGCATTCTTTGCAGGAACGGCGTCCTGCCATTCGCCTGATGATATTCTCATCCGGAACTTCCACATCAATTGCGTATTCAATTGCTTCTCCATCTTTTGCAAGTGCCTGATCAAGGGCATCTGCCTGAGGAATCGTCCTTGGGAATCCATCTAAAATGAATCCCTTTTCGCAGTCATCTTTGTGAATTCGGTCAACTACCAGATCACATACCAGTTCATCCGGAACCAGCAGCCCCTGATCCATATATTCCTGTGCTTTCTTTCCTAACTCTGTCCCTTCTTTGATGTTGGCACGGAAAATATCTCCGGTAGAAATATGAGGGATCCCATATTCCTCTGCGATCTGTTTTGCCTGTGTTCCTTTTCCGGCTCCCGGTGCTCCCAACATAATAATTTTCATGTGACAAATCCTCCTTTCAATCACAAATAAGCTGTAGTGAAACTACAGCTTATCTTAACACTTACTCGCTTAAAAAACCAGAATAATTCTGTACCAACAATTGTGATTTTATTTGTTTGATGGTTTCTAGAATAACTCCTACAACGATGATGATGGATGTTCCTCCAAACGAAACGCTGGCACCAAACACACCATTAAAGAAGAATGGCACCACTGCAACAATTGTCAGTCCTGCAGCCCCAATAAAAATAATATATTTTAATATCTTATTCAAGTAATCAACGGTAGGTTTTCCTGGTCGGATTCCTGGAATAAAGCCTCCTTGTTTTTTCATATTATTGGATATTTCCAGAGGATTAAAAGTAATCGACGTATAGAAATATGCAAACATCACTACCAGAACAATATAGATCAAAAGACCCAGTGTCCTTTTTGGATGAGAGGCATCAAACCAGGTAGATGAATTTAAACTTGTTAATACCTTTCCAAAGAATCCGTTATTCTCATAACTGAACAGATTCTGCAGCATAATCGGAAACTGCATAATGGAGGAGGCAAAAATGATCGGCATGACTCCTGCGGTATTAACTTTCAGAGGAATGTAGCTGGACTGTCCTCCCACCAGCCTTCTTCCCTGTATCTTTTTCGAATACTGAACCGGAATATGTCTCTCTCCGTCAGACAAGATGACTACGAAGATAACCATTGCCAGGACGACTGCTACGATCACGACCCCCGCGAGTACTGCAGGCCCGATCTTTTTCCCTGAAATAAACTGCGTATACAGGGAATAAAAATCACTTGGCATTCCGGAAACAATATTGACAAGCAGGATAATGGAAATACCGTTTCCAATTCCGCTTTCTGTAATCCTTTCACCCAGCCACATAACAAGCACGGCTCCTGCCGTCAGAGCAACTGTCATGATGACGAGGGTGAAATTCGTATAATCTAAGCCTAAGGCTCCTCTGTTCGCCAGCCCGATTGACAGGCCGCCGCCTTCGATCACTGCAAGGACGAGAGTTACATATCTTGTAATCTTTGCCATCCTTTTTCTTCCATCTTCGCCGTCCTTCTGCATTTCCTCCAGAGCAGGAATTACAATGGTCATCAGCTGCATGATGATGGATGCTGTGATATAAGGCGTTACACTTAACGCAAAAATAGACATTTGTGTAAAAGATCCGCCGGTAAAGGAGTTCAGAAGACTGATAGAATCTCCCAGTACCATCTGCAGATAAAGACTAATCTGCGCGCTGTCAATCTCAGGTATCGGCAGCTGTGATCCAAAGCGCACAACAATTAATATCAGTATCGTAAATATCAGTTTATTTCTTAATTGCTTGTTTTTGAAAGCGCTGACTACAGCGTTTGCCATATTAGATCACCTCTGCTTTTCCGCCCAGTGCTTCGATTTTTTCTTTTGCACTTGCGCTGAACGCGTTTGCCTGTACATTCAGCTTTTTGGTTAACTCTCCATTTCCTAAGATTTTCACACCATCTCTTGGATTCTTAACGATTCCTGCTTCGATCAGGGATGCAACTGTTACGTCAGCTCCATCTTCGAATCTTTCTAATGCAGACAGGTTGATTCCAACGATTTCTTTAGAGTTTCTGCATTTGAAACCTCTCTTTGGAATACGTCTGTAAAGCGGCATCTGTCCACCTTCGAACCCTGGTCTTACTCCACCGCCTGAACGAGCTTTCTGTCCTTTATGTCCTTTACCTGCAGTTTTTCCATTTCCTGAACCATGTCCACGTCCTCTTCTGAACGCATCGCTGTGTTTAGATCCTTCTGCAGGGCGTAAGTTTGATAATTCCATTCCTAAATACACCTCCTTGCCGGATATACTAGATTTCTTCTACTTTAACTAAATGTTTTACCTGGTGAATCATTCCGCGTGTTGCTGCGTTATCCGGAAGTTCAACAGTCTTGTTCAGCTTTTTCAGTCCTAAAGCTTCTACTGTTTTTCTGTGCTTCGGAATCGCACCAATCGTTGATTTCACTAATGTAATTTTTAATTTATCTGCCATTTTCGATTTCCTCCTATCCTAAGAGCTCTTCTACTGACTTACCACGCAGTTTTGCTACTTCTTCCGGAGTTTTTAAGTTCTTTAATCCTTCGATGGTTGCCAGAACAACGTTCTGTTTGTTGTTGGAACCTAAAGATTTTGAACGGATATTTGTATATCCTGCAAGCTCCAGTACAAGACGAGAAGGACCTCCGGCGATGATTCCAGTACCTTCTGGAGATGTCTTTAATAATACGGATGCTCCGCCGAAACGACCTGTAAAGTCGTGTGGTATACTTCCTTTTTCGTCAATTGGTACTTCTACCAGGCTCTTCATAGCTGCTTCTTTTCCTTTGCGGATTGCTTCCGGAATTTCAGCTGCTTTACCTAATCCTGCACCAACATGACCGTTTTTATCTCCTACAACAACCAGTGCTGCGAATCTCATGTTGCGGCCACCTTTTACGACTTTTGTAACTCGTTTGATGGCTACGACTGCATCTTCCAGCTCAAACTGGCTAGGATCAATAAGTGTATGCTTCATTTGACTTCCTCCTATTAGAATTTCAGACCAGCTTCACGAGCTGCATCTGCTAATGCTTCAATTTTACCATGATAAATGAATCCGCCTCTATCAAAGACAACTTCTGTAATGCCTTTTGCAAGAGCTCTTTCAGCAATTACTTTACCTACATAGCTTGCTGCGGCAACATCGTTTGTTTTGCTGAGTTCTGCCTTTACATCTTTCTGAGTAGTTGAAGCAGATACTAATGTATTTCCAACAGTGTCGTCAATAATCTGAGCGTACATATGATCATTACTTCTAAATACACTTAAGCGAGGTCTTTCGCTTGTTCCATTGATTCTATTACGAAGCTTATAGTGCTTTTTTGCACGAATCTTGCTTCTTGATTCCTTTTTAATCATCCTATATCACTCCTTTATTTAGCCCCAGTTTTTCCTACTTTACGTCTGATCACTTCATCAGCATACTTAATACCTTTTCCTTTGTAAGGTTCAGGTTTTCTAAGTTCTCTGATTTCAGCTGCATACTGTCCAACTTTTTCTTTATCGATTCCTTTTACGATAATGACATTCTGACCTTCCATAACGGTCTCAATGCCTTCCGGATCAGCCATAACAACCGGATGAGAGAAACCAAGGTTGAAAGTGATTTCTTTTCCTTTTTTCTGCGCTCTGTAACCAACACCGTTAATTTCCAGTTTCTTTTCGTATCCCTGGGATACACCTGTAATCATGTTGGCAACTAATGATCTTGTAAGACCATGTAAAGATTTCATTTTCTTTAAATCATTTGGTCTTGTTACGACAACCTGATTATCTTCTACTTTGATTGTCATTTCAACTGGTAAACATTTTTCCAATGTTCCTTTTGGACCTTTGACAGTCACTTTATTTCCTTCTTCAATCTTTACCTCTACTCCTGCAGGGATATCGATTGGCAATCTACCTATACGAGACATAGGTTACCTCCTTAAATTGTCGGAAAGGGCAAACCCTTTCTGTTTTCAGAATAGTGAATATTAGTGTCTTGTTTTATAAGGTAGTTACACTCGACTAAGTGTTCAAGTTCCCTTATCGGTCACTTTCACTGAGTCTCGGTAACGGCTTTCGCACTAACCTCGAACTTCGTTTCCACTCGTTCTCGCCAAGTGCTCAATGCCTACCATACAAATGCTAATACTTCTCCACCCACGTTTTCTTTTCTTGCTTCTTTGTCTGTTAACAGTCCTTTGTTTGTTGAGATGATCGCGATTCCAAGTCCTCCTAATACTCTAGGAAGCTCTTCTGCTCCAGCGTATACACGAAGACCTGGTTTAGAGATTCTCTTAAGTCCTGTGATAATCTTTTCATTTTTGTCAGCACCGTATTTCAGTGTGATTACGATTGTATTGAATGAACCTTCTTCCTTGATGTCATAAGCTTTAATGAAACCTTCTTTTAATAAGATTTCTGCAATCGCTGTCTTCATCTTAGAAGCAGGAATTTCTACTGTATCATGTTTCGCAGTGTTTGCGTTACGGATTCTTGTAAGCATATCTGCAATTGGATCGCTCATTGTCATTTTTGTGTTCCTCCTTCCTTCTTCTTACCAGCTTGCCTTCTTGACACCTGGAATTTGTCCTTTATATGCTAATTCACGGAAGCAAATTCTGCAAATTCCGTATTTTCTTAAATAAGCATGTGGACGTCCACAGATTCTACAACGGCTATATTCTCTTGTAGAGAATTTTGCTTTTCTTTTTTGTTTTGCAACCATTGACTTTCTAGCCATGGGAACCCTCCTAACTATTTCTTAAACGGCATACCAAATAAGGTTAATAATTCACGAGCTTCTTCATCAGTATTGGCAGTTGTAACGAAGATAATGTCCATACCTCTTACTTTATCTACCTTATCATATTCAATTTCAGGGAAGATTAACTGCTCTTTAATACCTAATGCGTAGTTTCCTCGTCCATCGAAAGAATTCTGGCTGACTCCTCTGAAGTCACGTACACGAGGCAGTGCCAGGTTGATCAGACGATCTGCGAATTCATACATTCTTTCACCGCGCAGAGTAACCTTGCATCCGATCGGCATACCTTCTCTTAATTTGAAGTTCGCAACAGATTTCTTTGCTCTTGTTACGACAGCTTTCTGTCCAGAGATGATCTCAAGATCAGTGATCGCTGTATCTAAAGCTTTTTTATTTTCTTTTGCTTCACCAACGCCCATGTTGATTACGATTTTCTCAAGCTTTGGTACCTGCATAATATTTTTATATCCGAATTTTTTTGTCATAGCATCTACGATTTCGTTGCTATACTGTTCATGTAATCTACTCACCTGCGTAAACCTCCTCTCTTAATTAGTCAATCACTTCGCCTGTTGCACGTGCAACACGAACTTTTTTGCCATCAACTACTTTGTAGCCAATCTTGGTTGTTTTTCCATTATGCACATACATTACATTGGAAACATCCATTGGTCCTTCCTGGCTTACGATTCCGCCCTGCTGGTTTGCAGCGCTAGGTTTAGTATGCTTTGTGATCATGTTGGCTCCCTCTACGGTAACCTTACCATTCTTCTGATCAACAGCAATTACTTTGCCTTCTTTGTCTTTATCTTTACCAGCGATGATCTTTACTAAATCGCCTTTTTTAATTTTAATTGCTGACACAGTGTTTCCTCCTTATAATACTTCTGGTGCTAATGAAACAATCTTCATGAATTTCTTGTCTCTAAGCTCTCTTGCCACTGGTCCAAAGATACGAGTTCCTCTTGGATTCATATCATCTTTAATAATTACAGCAGCATTCTCGTCAAATTTGATATAAGAACCGTCTTTACGACGAGCGCCTTTCTTTGTACGAACGACAACTGCTCTGACTACGTCACCTTTTTTTACAACGCCGCCTGGTGTTGCATCTTTAACCGTAGCGACAATCACATCACCAATGTTAGCATATCTTCTGGTAGATCCTCCTAACACACGGATGCAAAGGATTTCTTTTGCTCCTGTGTTGTCGGCTACTCTAAGTCTTGACTCCTGCTGAATCATGCCTTTCTTCTCCTTTCCAACCAAGCAAAATTATTTTGCTTTCTCGATAATTTCTACAAGTCTCCATCTCTTGTCTTTGGACAGAGGTCTTGTTTCCATAACCTTTACTCTATCTCCGATGTTACATTCGTTATTCTCATCATGAGCTTTTAATTTATAAGTTCTCTTAACGATCTTCTTATATAAAGGATGCTTCACGTTGTCTTCGATTGCGACTACGATTGTCTTATCCATTTTATCACTAATAACTCTCCCTACACGGGTTTTTCTTAAATTTCTTTCCACAACAAACTCCTCCTTTCGAATTTACTAAGCATTTGCTTTCGCTGTAATCGCACCCTGAATACGTGCGATATTTCTTCTTACTTCTTTGATTCTGCTTGTATTCTCAAGCTGATTTGTTGCATTCTGGAATCTCAGATTGAATAATTCCTTTTTCGCAGCTACTAGCTCATTATTTAATTCGTCCAATGACTTATTATTTAACTCTTTTACAAAATCCTTAGTTTTCACTGTTGTCACCGCCTTCTAAAGCTTCACGAGAAACAATTTTACACTTTACAGGTAGTTTGTGAACAGCAAGACGCAGCGCTTCTCTTGCAACTTCTTCGCTTACGCCAGCAATCTCAAACATAACTCTTCCTGGTTTTACAACTGCTACCCAATACTCCAAGTTACCTTTACCTTTACCCATTCGAGTTTCAGCAGGCTGTGCTGTCACCGGCTTATCTGGGAAAATCTTAATCCAAACTTTACCACCACGTTTGATGTAACGAGTCATAGCAACACGGGCTGCCTCGATCTGGTTTGCTGTGATCCATGCCGGCTCTGTTGCCACGATACCGAACTCACCGTAAGTGATTTTATTACCGCGCATCGCTTTTCCGCGCATGCTTCCGCGGAACTGTTTACGACGTTTTACTCTCTTTGGCATTAACATTATTTATTTCCCCCTTCCGCATTTTTTGTAGGAAGTACTTCACCATGGTAGATCCATGTTTTAACACCGATTTTTCCATAGGTTGTGTCTGCTTCAGCAAATCCGTAATCGATATCTGCACGGAGTGTCTGAAGAGGAATGGTTCCTTCACTGTAAAATTCTGTACGAGCCATATCTGCTCCGCCTAAACGTCCGGATACAGCTGTCTTGATTCCTAATGCACCAGCTCTCATTGTGCGCTGCATGCAGGATTTCATTGCACGACGGAAAGAAATACGATTTTCCAGCTGCTGTGCAATGTTCTCAGCAACCAGCTGAGCGTCTTTGTCCGGTCTCTTTACTTCTTTTACATCGATCAGAAGCTTCTTGTCTGTCATCTTCTGAAGCTGTCTCTTCAATTCTTCAATAGAAGATCCGCCTTTACCGATAACAACTCCCGGTTTTGCTGTATATACGATTAATTTAACTCTGTCAGATGCTCTTTCAATTTCAATTCTTGAAATTCCGGCATTGTATAATCTTTTCTTTACATATTTTCTGATTTTGTCGTCTTCTACAAGATTGTCTGCAAAATCATCTTCTGCGTACCATCTAGAATCCCAATCTTTAATAATTCCGACTCTCAGACCATGAGGATTTACTTTCTGTCCCATGTTTGCCTCCTTCTATCTTTCATCCAGCACCAGTGTAATGTGGCTCATTCTGTGTTCGATTCTATAAGCTCTTCCCTGCGCTCTAGGTTTTACTCTCTTCATTGTAGGTCCTTTATTTGCATAGCACTCTGCAATATAAAGATTTTCCGGGTCCATTCCGTTATTGTTTTCTGCGTTAGCGATTGCAGATTTTAATAACTTTTCAATTAATGTTGAAGCATATCTTGGGTTGTAAAGTAAAATTCCAAGCGCTGTCTCTACATCTTTTCCTCTGATTGCATCCAGCACGAAGGCTGCTTTTGTTGTAGACACTCTAGCATTTCTTAATGTAGCTTTCGGTCTTGTATCTTTCTTTGCATTTCTCTCTTTTTTATACTGAGATCTGCTGTATTTCTTTGCCATTGAAATGAAACCTCCTTCCAAATATTATTTCTATCTCATTCCGGATTTTTTCTCAGCTTTTGTATGTCCGCGGAAAGTTCTTGTTGCAACGAACTCTCCAAGTTTGTGTCCTACCATATCTTCTGTGATATATACCGGCACATGTTTTCTTCCATCATGAACAGCGATTGTGTGTCCTACGAATGATGGGAAGATTGTGGAACGACGAGACCATGTTTTGATTACACTCTTGTCTCCTGATTCGTTCATAGCATCTACTTTTTTAAGTAAGCTCTTATCTGCAAATGGTCCTTTTTTAAGTGAACGAGCCATAAGTTACCTCCTTGTACTATTTAACGTTTTTACCATCTCTTCTTCTTACGATCATCTTGTTAGACTGCTTGTTTTTCTTGCGGGTCTTGAGTCCTAATGCAGGTTTTCCCCAAGGTGTGCATGGTCCCGGTCTACCGATACCAGTCTTACCTTCTCCACCACCATGTGGATGGTCATTCGGGTTCATAACAGAACCGCGGACTGTCGGGCGGAATCCCATGTGACGTTTACGTCCCGCTTTACCAATATTTACAAGGTCATGCTCGATGTTTCCAACCTGTCCGATGGTTGCACGGCATACAACAGGTACCATTCTCATTTCACCAGATGGAAGACGAAGGGTTGCATATTTTCCTTCTTTTGCCATCAGCTGTGCTGAGTTTCCTGCAGAACGAACTAACTGTCCGCCTTTTCCAGGATGCATTTCAATGTTGTGAATTTCAGTACCAACCGGAATGTTTGCCAGTGGAAGGCAGTTTCCAATTTTGATTTCCGCTTCCGGACCGTTCATAACAGTTGTTCCAACTGCTAATTTGTTCGGAGCGATGATATATCTTTTTTCACCATCTGCATATGTTAATAATGCGATGTTTGCTGTTCTGTTTGGATCATATTCGATCGCTGTTACCTTTGCAGGAACACCGTCTTTTGTTCTCTTAAAGTCAATGATTCTGTATTTTCTTCTAGATCCGCCGCCGCGATGTCTTACTGTGATTTTACCCTGGTTGTTGCGGCCTGCATTCTTCTTTAAGGATTTTACCAGAGATTTTTCTGGTGTAGATTTTGTGATCACATCAAAATCTAATCCTGTCATATGTCTTCTAGAAGGTGTATATGGGTTATATGTCTTGATTCCCATGTCGATCTCCTTTCAAATCTAATTTATTATCACGCTTGTGTTGCGTATAGTTTACTGCCTTGTCTTTCGTTTCCGCCGGATTTTATAATCCTTCGAAGATTTCGATATCAGCGCTTTCTTCTGTCAGCTGAACGATTGCTTTCTTTGTCTTAGCAGTTTTTCCAAAAGTCATTCCACGTCTCTTTGTCTTTCCTGCGCTGTTCATTGTGTTGACTTTTTCTACTTTTGTTCCTTCGAACATTTTTTCCACTGCTTCTTTAATCTGGGATTTCGTTGCAGATGGATGAACTAAAAAAGTATATTTCTTCTCAGCCATAGCATTCATGCTTTTTTCTGTGATAACCGGCTTTAAGATAACGTCATAATATTTAATATCTGCCATTATGCATATACCTCCTCGATATTTGCAACTGCTTCCTTAGAAACAACTACAGTGTCATATTTCAAAATATCATACACATTGATCGTGCTTGTTAATGCTGTTTTAACACCAGGGATGTTTCTGGCAGATAAAATCAGGTTGTCGTTCTTTCCATTCATAACAACCAGAGCTTTCTTTACATTGAAGCTGTCCAGCATGTTCTTTACATTCTTTGTTTTGATTTCATCAAATTTGAATTCGTCAACAACAATGAATTTGTTTTCCTGTACTCTGGATGTCAGTGCAGACTTCAGAGCCAGACGTCTTTCTTTCTTGTTTAATTTCTTTGTATAGCTTCTTGGTGTTGGAGCAAATACAACTCCTCCGCCTGTCCACTGTGGAGCACGGATAGATCCCTGTCTTGCATGACCTGTTCCTTTCTGTCTCCAAGGTTTTCTTCCACCGCCGCGAACTTCAGAACGTGTTTTAGCTTTCTGAGTTCCCTGACGATTGTTTGCCAGCTGGCTTACAACTGCCAGATGTACTAAATGTTCATTTATTTCTACGCCAAAGATGCTGTCATTAAGATCTAATTTATCAACTTCTTTGCCTTCCATATTCAACACAGATACTGTTGCCATCTTATATAGTCCTCCTTTCTTCTAAAGACCTACGCCTTTACTGATTCTTTTAACATTACTAAAGATTTCTTTGCTCCTGGTACGGAACCTTTTACTAAAATAATGTTTTCATCAGCGTCAACTCTTACTACTTCCAGGTTCTGGATTGTAACTCTTTCTGCACCCATCTGTCCTGGCATCTTCTTTCCTTTGAATACTTTGCTAGGATCAGAAGCCATACCATTGGAACCAGCGTGACGATGATATTTAGAACCATGGCTGGATGGACCTGATTTCAAACCGTGACGTTTGATACCACCAGCGTATCCTTTACCTTTAGATGTTGCAGTTGCGTCAATCTTGTCTCCAGCTGCAAAAATGTCAGCTTTGATTTCCTGTCCAACTGTATATTCTTCAGCATTTTCAAATCTGAATTCTCTTACATATCTCTTTGGAGATACTTCTGCTTTATCAAAGTGTCCTTTCTGAGGTTTGTTGATTCCTTTTTCTTTCTTGTCAACGAAACCTACCTGAACTGCACTGTATCCGTCATTTTCTACTGTTTTAACCTGTGTTACAACACATGGTCCTGCCTGCAGTACAGTGACTGGAGTTAATACTCCATCTTCGTTAAAGATCTGTGTCATACCGATCTTTGTTGTTAAAATCGCTTTTTTCATTTTAGATATTCCTCCTATTTAATCTACAGCGGATTATAACGTGTGACGTTGTAATCATCCTAGACGCCCAAAAAGCTCAAGGGGATTACTATTTTGTTTTCATCTTGATGTCGATGTACACACCAGCTGGTACTTCCAGTTTGGATAAAGCATCAACTGTTTTCTGTGTCGGTGTAATGATATCGATCAGTCTTTTGTGAGTTCTCTGCTCGAACTGCTCTCTGGAATCTTTGTACTTATGTGTCGCACGAAGGATTGTGATGATTTCCTTCTTTGTCGGCATAGGTACCGGTCCGCTAACCTTAGATCCTGTTTTCTTTACTGTTTCGATAATACTCTTTGCAGATGCATCAATTAACTGATGATCATATGCTTTTAATGTAATTCTCATTACCTGACTTGCTGCCATAAAAAAAGCCGCCTCCTTTTCGTACTATAATTTGCTTGTAGCACGACAAGTGGTGACTGTACACTCCTCCGTGTGTATCGTGAAATCTACACACTGCGTCTCTATTCATACGCTCTCGATCTTTCGACAATAAATAGATTGTAATTCGTACAGTGACTTGTCGCCAGTTTTAACAACTTGACATTCGCTCCACGGAAAACCTGTACCGGCTTTTACCGATACAGCAACCTCACGCTTCAACGCTATCAAGGTCACAACGATTTGATTATATATGAAAAAACAGGGAAATGCAAGGACTTTTTTCACTTTTTTTGTATGTATGGAAGAAAGTACAATGCAGGAGTTTTTCCTGTCATGTGCATCCTATATATAATAGAAGAAACTCATTTTTCCTCTTTCTGCCAGCCGGGCATTTGACACCATCGCGCAGCACTTCTTCCATATATCATCTATACCGTATAATTGTCGGATAATATATTGTATGATGCAATACAGATAAATCAATTCGTATCATTTCTATCACATATCAGTCTGTTGTCTTACAGCTGATTCAATAAGAAGGAATTTTTATGAAGGAACTGTTCCAGTTAAAAAGTTTTCGAAAAAATTTCATCTTCATGCTTATTTTACTTATTCTTGTTCCCATTTCAAACGATTTTAACACAGACACACCGATTCCGGCAGGCGGAGGTTCCCTGCCCCTCTATTTGATTATCGTGGTACCTCACGCACATTGCGCAAAAAATATAAGCTCTTTCACCTGTTTGTCCCACAAGTGAAAGAACTTATATTTTATAAATAATTTCCAAACCGGTCTTTCTTCGGTTCTTTTCCTTCCCGGATTAATTCTTCCAGCAGCAGAAAGCGATAAGTTTTTCCGTCATCCCCGATTCGAATCTGTTTTTTGGTCATATTCCAGATCTGGTTCATCTCATTTTCTTCCAGACTGAAATCAAAAATTCCCTTATTTTCTTTAATTCTTCCTGGATTCGAAGACTTCGGTACAGCACCGAACCCATTCTGGATATGCCAGCGGAGAATAATCTGACCAGGAGTTTTCTGATGATTCTCTGCGATTTTTATAATCACCGGATCTTTCATGGGACTTTCCACCTTCATTCTCTCCTCTCCTTTTTCTGTTTTGCTGTCTTTCCTGCTTTCTCCTGCTGCCGCAAGCGGACTCCATGCCACCGGAAATACATTGTGCTCCCGGCAGTAATCTATGATTTCATACTGGACCAAATACGGATGCATCTCGATCTGATCCACCATCGGCATTACCCCTGTTTCCTGGGCGCATGCTTCCATATGTTCCGGATAAAAATTACTCACTCCAACCGCCCGCAATACCCCTTCTTCATACAGCCGCACCAGTGCCTTCCATGTGGGAATATACATCTTTTCTCCCGGCCAGTGGATCAGGTACAGATCTAAATACTCCATACCCAATCGTTTCAGAGAAGCTTCCACCGCATATAGCGTAGAATCATATCCCTGAAAACGGTTCCTGACTTTTGTCGTGACAAAGATTTCTTCTCTTTTCTTTCCGGAACGCCGGATTCCCTCGCCAACTGCTTCTTCATTTAAATATACCTGCGCGGTATCTATAGCATCATATCCGTTTTCCAGGGCGTACTGTACCATATCCGCACATTGATCGTCTTTTAACTTCCACGTTCCAAATCCAAGATACGGCATCTCAACTCCATTTCTTAATTTCCTTTTGTATTCCATTCCACCCTCCTGCTTCATACTTATAAAGGGAGCACTGTCAGCAATGCAGCACTCGCCATTTTCATTTCTGTTGTTCTATTGCAGATGTCTCCTATTCCATATTGGCATGGCGTTTAAATAAATCCTTATCTGTCTGATTTGTAAGCTTCATAAGATCCATAACCATAGCGTCATATGTAATCCAGCATAATTCCTCGAAAGAAGATCCTGCCGCCTGGACGCTGTCCTGGCCTTTCCCTTCGACTTTTTCCGTCACTCCTGGAATCCGGATTGCCGCATCCGCCATAGAGCCAATCGTATTCTCCGGGAACATGGTAAGAGTCGCCACCTTTGCCCCCTGTTCTTTGGCTTTTTTTGTATTAGATACAAGACTTGCTGTATTACCGGAACCGGAACCAACGATCAGAAGATCGCCTTCCTGAATGGACGGCGTGGTAGGCTCTCCCACAAAATATACCGTATATCCAAGATGCATCAGACGATTGGAAAATCCTCTGGCCGCAAACCCGGAGCGCCCGGCTCCGCTGATAAAGATACGATTTGCTTCCGTGATCAGTTTCTCTACTTCTTTTAACTTGTCATCATCTATCTGTTCCGCATTTTCCTTTAGTTCCTCTAAAATCTCAAAAATATTTTTACACTCTGTCATCCCGTATCCTCCTACATCATTGCCTCTTTGATTGCTTTTGCTTCTGCCGCCGGATCTTCGGCATTTCCTATGGCACTTCCTACAATAATGATTTCCGGTTTTAAAGCGGCATATTTGTCAATCGTCTTGCTGCTGATTCCTCCGGCAACTGCGATTTTAGCTTTCTTTGCGCAGCCGGTCATGACTTTAAGATCCTGGATTGGCTCTCTTCCAACCGCCTGAGCATCCGCTCCGGTATGCACTGCCAGTACGTCAACTCCGATCTCTTCCAATTCCGCCACTTTCCCAGGAATATCCTCGATCGTGATCATATCAACGACCAGTTTCTTTCCGTAATCCTGTGTTGCCCGAAAGGCCCCTTTTACTGTCAGAACATCCGCAGCAGCGCACACAGTTACATAGTCTGCCCCTGCTTTGATCGCATTTTCCGCTTCCAGATATCCGCCATCCATAATCTTGCAGTCTGCCAGTATTTCCTTGTCAGGATAAGCCTTTTTAAAAGTCTCTACCGCATTGTTGCCTGCATCAAGACAAAAAGGTGTTCCGATTTCAATAATGTCTACGTAATCTTTTACCTTCTCCATCATTTCCAGCGCTGCATCCATTTTCATTTCATCCAAAGCCAACTGTAATTTCATGATTCTCTCCTCCTGATCTTTTAAATATCATTATGTTATTTATACTGTTTCTTTAATTCGTCATAATTTTTTACAATCTCCGCAAACATCCTGCTTCCTTCCTGAATTCCGGTAAAATGAGGGATTGCTTTTTCAATTCCATGTTCCCTCACATAGGAAAGCAGTTCCACAGACTGTTCATCTGTTTTTACATCAAATAGAAATGCTGCCGCAATTCCTTTTAACAGCAATTCATTTGGAAGTCCCAGTTCTTCACACTGAGAAGCCGGTCCCACCAGACGGTCATCTGCCCCAAGTTTCCGAATCGGCGCTCTGGAAATTCGCTCCACCGTATCTGTAATTCCCGGTGTCAGGAAACGGTTCAGTGCAAAATTCACATAATCTTCCATTTCCTGATGAGTAAACCCATGTTTCTTTTCCACAAGAGCAGCCACTTCTCTCATCACGGCTCTTGTCATCTCTACATTTTCTTCTTTCGCAAAATAATCCTGAATGATCTTATATCCCATTAAATGCGCCATATATCCAGACCATGCATGACCGCAGTTAATCACATATAATTTCCTTTCCAGAAATTTTTGAAGATTGTCTGTATACTCAGCTCCTTTGATTGGTTCCTTTTCCGGATCCGTAAGTTTCTCTTTTTCAATTACCAGCTCATGATCTTTTCCAATTTCGATTCCATCTCTTCCGTCACGGTCTGTTCCAAATACCATTCGATCCACTGCCGTATTCGGCACTGATGCAATCTGATCCAGCTCCCCCTCTGTCAGAATACCTGTGGCAAGAATTTCTTTCTTCAGCATATCTCCGCATAAAATTGCGTTTTCACATGGAATTACATTGATCTTCTCTTTTCCTGCATCCAGTCTTGCCTTGAGACCCTTTGCAAGATTTCCGGCAATCTTAGGAAAATTATCTGCCAGCACTGCTGTTGTCACCAGATCCGCCTCCACAATGGCTGTTGTCACTTCTTCCGGCTGCGCAGCCGGGGAGAGGGCGGAAACTTTATCTATCTCCTTTCTCTTATAATCTTCTTCAATCACATACAGATAGTAGTTATGGTACTGATTTAATTCCTGATTCACTGCTTCATTCACATCTACAAATACTATTTCGTACCCGGTGTCATGCAGCAATTCCGCAATAAAACCTCGTCCAATCTTTCCTGCTCCAAAATGTACCGCCTTCATGTTTCTTCCTCCTGATTTTATTTTGCTTTTACTGTCAGGCCAGGACATCCAGCCTCATAATCCAATAGTTCTTTCAATTCATCATCCAGGCGCATAATCGTCAGAGCCGCACCATTCATATCCAGCGATGTAACATAATTTCCTACAAACGCTCTATAAACATGGATGCCTTTCCGCTCCAGATACTTTTCTGCCCTGCCATATAATACATACTGTTCCATCACCGGCGTCGCTCCCAGTCCCGATAAGATGACCGCTGTTTCATCTCCTCTGGCCAGTTCCAGGTCTTCACAGACCGCTTCCGTCATCTGATCTGCGATTTCGTCTGCAGACTTCAGTTCCTGAACATTCATCCCCGGCTCCCCATGATGTCCAATCCCAAATTCCATTTTTCCATTTTCTATATTGAAATTAGGATGTCCTACCGCTGGAATCGTACATGGTTCCAGTCCCACGCAGATACTTCTTGTGGCGTCCACCGCTTTCTGCGCAGATTGAATCACCTCATCCAGACTGCCGCCGAGAGCCGCTCTCGCTCCTCCGATTTTCCACATAAACACACCGCCGGCGATGCCATGACGTTTCTCCTTTGTTTCCTTTGGAGAAGAAGAAATATCGTCTGTGGCAGCAACCATTTTTACTTCCACACCCTTTTTTCCTGCTTTTCGAATTGCCATTTTAACATTCATATTGTCACCGGCATAATTTCCAAAAAGACAGGCAACTCCTTTTCCGGCGTCAGCTTCCAGGAAAGCATCATAAAATGTCTGAGCAGATGGAGAGGAAAAAATCTCACCGACCGCAGCCGCATCCATCATATTTTCTCCTACATATCCAAGAAACGCCGGCTCATGTCCGCTTCCCCCTCCGGTTACCAGCCCGACCTTGCCTTCTACCGGCGCATTCTTATATTTCACCACTCTGTCGTTTTTCTCAGATTTCACGATCAGATCTTCATGAGCCTTCACAAAGCCTTTCACCATATCGTCCACAATATAATCCGGATCATTTACAAATCTCTGCATTTTGAAACTCCTTTATTCCAAATTTGTATGACGTTCCATCATCTCTTCGCTTGTCTGTCCAAGCTTATCCATTAAAACCATAATAATACTGTCATAAGTCAGCCAGCTCAGCTGTTCAAAAAGATTTCCCATCGGCTGTACAGATTGTGCCGGGTTTTCTTCACCTGCCGCTTTCTTTGGAGTAGATCCCGGAACTTTCACAATGACATCTGCCATTTCACCAATCGTATGATCCGGAAACATTGTAACCGTCATGATTTTCGCTCCCACATCTTTCGCTTTCTCTCCCATGACAATCAGACTTTTTGTCGTTCCGGAACCGGATCCTAATACGATTACATCATTCTCTCTGATCGGCGGACAGGAAATCTCTCCCACAAAGTGCACATCAAACCCCATATGAAGCAGCCGGTTTGCAAACGCTCTGGCAGCCAGTCCTGAACGTCCTGCTCCCGCCAGAAAAATCTTATCTGCCGATATCATAAGATCCGCTGCAGCCTGTATCTCTTCCTCTTTTACCCTGTCTGCATATTTTGACAGTTCATTTGTAATGATCTTTAATTTCTGGGCCTCCATCCTTTATTCCTCCTTAAATGCATTTTTGTGTGATTTTATGTGTTGTTTTGTTGTTTTATGCTGTTATAATAATTCATTTTGCCACATTTGTCAATATTAATGTTGCATTTTGTGACTTTTTGAGGATAATCGGGAATTGTACACGTTGACCTGTGCATTCACATGCTGTAAAATAAACTTATAATATCAGGAAGGAGATACTATATGGGCAAATTGATCGCCGCTGAGCGGCAAAAAGAGATACTAAAACTGCTGCATGACAACGGCAGTGTGAAAATCGGACAGCTGGCTGAACAATTTCAGGTTTCCCGCGAGACGATCCGCCGCGATTTGTCTTATCTGAACGAAATCGGCGCTGCACAGAGAAGTCACGGCGGTGCAACTTCCATGTATGAATTTGGAACTGTTCCGATAGAAACAAGAATTAATAAAGATGCAGATATTAAAATCAAGCTTTGTGAAAAAGCCCTGGATTTTATCCCGCCGACAGGAGTTATTTACCTGGACGCCGGGAGTACGATCGTTCATATGGCAAAATTGTTGAGTCAGCGTTCCGGATGTACGATCGTCACTTGTTCTTTAAGCGCTGCCAATGTTCTGATCAACAGTGACAACACAACGATCATAACCGGAGGGCAGCTGAACTCCGGCAATATGTCCGCAGAAGGATTCCAGGCAACTAACTTTATCAACAATCTGAAAGTCGCTGTTTCTTTCCTTGGAACTAACGGATTTGAACAGCATAAAGGCCCGGCTGTTTCTGCTTTTGCAGATGCTCAGACAAAACAGGCCATTATCCCTAATTCCAAATTAAATGTTGTTATCTCTGACAGTTCCAAGGCGTCAACTTCCGCTTTGATCCAGTACGCGAGCTGGAGAGATATCGATTATTTCATCACCGACAGCGATCTTCCAAAACCAATCTATGATTCCATCAGTGAAATGACAAACGTTATTCTGGTAGATGTGTAAAAGACAAAAAAAGTTCAGACATGATGTCTGAACTTTTTTTGTCTTTTATCAAACTGTATTAAATGATCCTTATTCCTTTTAATCAGAATTTACGGAATCTTTCATATCTCTGATTAACAATCTGCTCCGGAGTCATTTTATCGTATCTCTCCAGGAAATCACAGATCATGCCTTTCATTTTCTCAGAAATTTCCAGAATATTATCAATGCACGCCGGTTCCTGTTCTTCAATTACTTCTTCCACAACACCAAGTTCTTTCAGATCCTGGGCCGTAATCTTCATTACTTTTGCCGCTTCTGAAGCACGGTTTCCATCTTTCCAGAGAATTGCAGCAAAACCTTCCGGAGACAAAACAGAATATGTCGCATTTTCCATGCTCCACACTTCATTTCCCACTGCCATGGCAATGGCTCCTCCGCTTCCGCCTTCTCCGATCATAATAGAAAGAATCGGCACTTTCATATTTGACATTTCAAACAGATTTCTTGCGATTGCTTCTCCTACTTCCCGCTCTTCTGCTTCGATTCCGCAGAAAGCACCCGGAGTATCCACAAACAGAATGATCGGTCTGTGGAATTTTTCTGCCTGGCGCATCAGACGCAGAGATTTTCGATATCCTTCCGGCAGAGGCATTCCGAAATTCCTCATAATATTTTCTTTTGTGGAACGTCCTTTCTGCTGTCCAATGACTGTAACTGCTCTTCCACCGATGGAAGCCAGTCCTCCTACGACAGCTTTGTCATCCCCATAGAGACGGTCTCCATGAAGAGACATATAACGGTCAAAAATCGTAGAAATGTAATCAAGGCTGGTTGGGCGTTCCGGTGATCGGGATATTTCCACCCTCTCCCAAGGTGTAAAATTACTGCTCATATTCACAACTCCTTATAATCGTATTCAATACTTTGCGAAGATTTTTACGTTCCACGATTTTATCAACAAATCCATGCTCCAGCAGAAATTCTGATCTCTGGAATCCTTCCGGCAGCTTCTGTCCGATGGTCTGCTCGATAACCCTAGGTCCTGCGAATCCAACCAGCGCTCCCGGCTCAGCCAGGATGACATCACCAAGCATGGCAAAACTTGCAGTGACACCGCCTGTAGTCGGATCTGTAAGAACCGTAATATAAAGGAGACCGGCCTCATCATGTTTTCGAAGAGCTGCTGAAGTCTTTGCCATCTGCATCAGAGAAATGATTCCTTCCTGCATTCTGGCTCCTCCGGAACATGTGAAAATAATGACCGGAAGCCTCATCTCTGTTGCTCTCTCAACTGCACGGGTGATCTTTTCTCCTACTACTTCTCCCATGCTTCCCATCATGAAATCAGCTCCCATAACGGCGATCACAACTTCTTTGCCTCCGATTTCACCTTTTCCAGTGATAACGGCCTCATCCATATTCGTTACAGATTTCTGACGTTCCAGTTTCTTCTTGTAACCCGGAAAGTTCAATGGATCTGAAGTTTCCATTCTTTCATCCCATTCCTGGAAAGTTCCTTTGTCCAGCACCATAGCAATTCGGTTTCTCGGACGTACTCTGAAATAACTTCCACAGTAAGGACAAATGTAATAATTTTCAATGATATCTTCGTTATACACAGGCTTTCCGCAGCTGCTGCATTTCTGGAACAGCCCTTCCGGCACCTGATATTCTAACAGAGTGTCTTTCGCTTTACGGATTCGTTCTGCCTGTTTTTTCTCCTGCGGCGTTAAAGTCCGCTTCTTAAACATTTCTTTTAATGGCATTGTTATTCATCCTCCGACTTCTCTTCCCTTGCCTTCTGAAATCTCTCAATAAATCCGGTATCCACATTTCCCGCGATAAAATCCGGATCGTTGATGATCTCATACTGATAATCGATGTTCGTCTTAATTCCTTCCAGTACAACTTCTCCTAAAGCGTTTCTGAGCTTTCTTAAAGCAAGCTGCCGGTTCTTATCGTATACGATCAGTTTCGCCACCATGGAATCATAGTATGGCGGAATCTCATAGCCTGCAAACAGAGCTGAATCAATTCTGACTCCCTTGCCTCCCGGAAAATGTACATTTGTTACAGTTCCAGGGCTCGGGCGGAAATCATGTTCTGTATCTTCGGCATTGATACGTACCTCAATCGCATGGCCGCGTACCTGGATATCATCCTGGCTGTAAGTCAGCGGCTGCCCGGCTGCGATGCGGATCTGCTCACGAATCAGATCGATTCCTGTAACCCACTCTGTTACCGGATGCTCTACCTGAATTCTTGTATTCATCTCAATAAAATAGAATTCTCCATGCTTGTCTCTCAGAAACTCAATGGTTCCGGCACTGTAATATCCAGCTGCCTTCGCTGCCTTGACGGCAATTTTTCCCATTCTTTCTCTTGTCTCTTCATCGATTGCCGGTGAAGGAGATTCTTCAATAAGTTTCTGATGTCTTCTCTGAATGGAGCAGTCACGTTCTCCCAGATGAATGGCATTTCCATATTTGTCCGCAAGAATCTGGAACTCAATATGCCTTGGATCCTCAATATATTTTTCAATATACATGGTTCCGTCTCCAAAAGCGTTCTCTGCCTCCAGTTTTGCTGTTTCAAATGTATGCACGAATTCATCAGAGGAGTAGCATACACGCATACCCTTTCCTCCGCCTCCGGCAGAAGCCTTGATCATAACCGGATATCCCATCTCATCCGCGATTTTTTTGCCTTCTTCTGCTTCATAAACGGCATCTTTCGTTCCCGGAACAACAGGAACGCCTGCTTCCATCATCGTCTTCCTTGCCTCAGATTTATTTCCCATCTTATCGATGATCTCAGCAGAAGGTCCGATGAATGTGATATTGCATTTTTCACACATCCGTACGAATTTACTGTTTTCTGACAGGAAACCAAATCCCGGATGAATCGCATCAGCGCCAACTGCCATCGCTGCTCCTACGACACGCTCCATATCCAGATAACTGTCTTTAGCCGGAGCCGGGCCGATACAGACAGTCTCATCTGCCAGCTGAGCATGCAGAGCGTCTTTATCTGCTTCCGAGCAGATGGCTACAGACATGATATCCATCTCACGACAGGCACGGATGATTCGTACTGCAATCTCACCTCTGTTTGCGATTAGTATCTTTTTAAACATATATCGACACCCTCTCTTATCCAATCATAAATGTGATTTCCCCAGATGCAACAACTTTTCCGTCTACTTTGGCCGTTCCTTTTCCGACACCAACCGGTCCTTTGACCTTAATGATCTCAACTTCCAGAGACAGCACATCTCCCGGAACAACTTTGCCGCGGAATTTTGCTTTGTTTACACCACCGAGAAATGCGATCTTCCCTTTGTTTGCTTCATCAGAAAGTACACAGATCGCGCCGGCCTGAGCCAGTGCCTCAATGATCAGGACACCCGGCATAACCGGTTCCTGAGGAAAATGTCCTGCAAAAAAAGGCTCGTTATATGTAACACATTTCTTTGCCAAAATACGTTTTCCGGTTTCCATTTCTTCTACACGGTCAACCAGCAGAAAAGGACTTCTGTGGGGAATCGTGTTCATAATATCTTTAATGTCCATTAACATGATATGCCCCCTTTTTATTTGACCACGATCAATGGCTGTCCGTATTCTACCATCTCACCGTTTTCTACAAGGATTTCAGCTACTGTTCCGTCATAATCGCTTTCTACTTCATTCATAAGTTTCATTGCCTCTACGATTCCGATGACCTGTCCTTTCTTTACAGTGTCTCCGACAGATACAAACGGATCTGCTCCTTCAGACGGAGCCGCGTAGAATGTACCAACAAGCGGTGCTTTTACCTGATTTCCTTCAACTTCAGGTTCTTTTTCTTCCGGTGCCGCAGGCGCAGCTGCCGGAGCAGGTGCTGCCGCTGCCGCCGGAACAGCTTCCGCTGCAACAACCTGTGTCTTATTTTTCATGATGCGGACAGAGCATTTTTCATCACTGTATTTAAACTCATCTACTTCTGAATCTGATACCGCCTGTATCAATTCCTTCATTTCTTCGATTTTCATATTTACGGATCCTCCTATCCTTCGAATTTCTTCACAAGAAGCGTCGCGTTATGTCCTCCAAATCCAAGGGAATTACTCATAACATAATTTACTTCGCGATCTGTTACCGGCTCCAGTGTATAATCAAGATCACACTCTTCATCCGGAACCTTTAATCCAACCGTCGGATGGATGTAATTGTCTTCGATTGATTTTACGCAGGTAATAAATTCAATGGCTCCTGCAGCTCCCAGTCCATGTCCGATCATAGATTTTGTGGAACTGATCTTTACTTTGTAAGCGCTGTCTCCAAGCGCTTTTTTGATCGCCATTGTCTCAAAAAGGTCATTCGCATGTGTGCTCGTTCCATGGGCATTGATATAATCAATCTGTTCCGGTTTTACACCGGCTTCTTCCATAGCAAATTCCATGGCTCTTGCAGCCCCTTCGCCGTCTTCAGCCGGTGAAGTAATATGGAAAGCATCACTGGTTGCGCCATAACCTACAAGCTCTGCCAGGATCTTTGCTCCTCTCGCCTGAGCATGTTCCAGAGTCTCAAGTACTACGACTCCCGCACCTTCACCAATGACAAATCCGTCTCTTTCTTTGTCAAATGGTATGGATGCTCTCTCAGGATCATCGGAAGAGCTTAACGCTGTCAGCGCAGCGAAACCTCCAACCGCTACCGGAGTGATAGCCGCTTCTGTTCCTCCTGCCACCATAACATCCGCTTCTCCAATCTGTATAGAACGATAGGCTTCTCCTATGGACTGTGTTCCTGTGGCGCATGCAGTCACCACATTGATGCTCTTTCCTCTCAGGCCAAATGCAATGGAAACATTGCCCGCCGCCATGTTGGAAATCATCATCGGCACAGCCATCGGCTTGATTCTCCTCGGTCCTTTTTCATCAATCAGTCTGGTCGTGCTTTCAATGATCTGAAGACTTCCGATTCCGGAACCAACAGAAACACCAATCCTTGCCAGATCTTCTTTTTCCAAATCCAGTCCGGAATCCTCAATTGCCTCTTTTGCGGCAGCTACCGCATACTGAGAGAACAATTCCATTCTCCGGATAGATTTTCTGTCCATATATTTTTTCGGATCAAAATCTTTTACTTCCGCTGCCAGATGTGCCCTGTACTCTGATGCGTCAAAATGTGTGATCGGAGCGAATCCGATCTTCTGTTCCTTCACACTGCTCCAGAACTCTTCTACACTGTTTCCAATCGGAGTAATAGCACCCATACCGGTAACGACAACCCTTTTCAAATCTCTCATGTTCTTCTCCTTTACATTCCCATTCCGCCATCGACACCGATGGTCTGTCCTGTAATATACGCAGCTTTATCAGAAGCTAAGAACGCAACCGTCTCTGCTATATCTTTCGTCTGTCCCATGCGTTTCAATGGAATCGTTGCTAAAATGCTTTCTTTTACATCATCCGGAAGTACCTCTGTCATCTCCGTCTGAATATATCCAGGAGCTATGGCGTTCACTGTGATTCCTCTGGATCCCAGCTCCCTTGCCAGGGATTTCGTCATACCGATGATTCCAGCTTTTGAAGCACAATAATTTACCTGTCCTGCATTTCCCATAACGCCTGAAACAGATGACATATTGATAATATGGCCATATCTTTGTTTCAGCATAATTCTTGAAACATGTTTCATGCAGTTAAAGGCTCCCTTTAAATTAACCTCAATGACTTTATCAAATTCTTCTTCGCTCATTTTCATAATGAGGTTATCTTTTGTGATTCCCGCATTGTTCACAAGAATATCGATTGATCCAAATTCTTTCTTTACAGAAGTCATCATCTCTTTTGCCACATTGAAATCAGACACATCTCCCTGGTATGCCTTGGCATTTCCTCCGGCTGCTGTGATCTCTTCCACAACTGCTTCTGCCTTATCTTTGGATCCACAGTAATTGACAATGACGGTTGCTCCGTATCCTGCAAGCGTGAGAGCTACCTCTCTTCCGATTCCACGGCTTGCTCCGGTGACTACTGCAACTTTACCTTCTAACATCCCAAGATCTCCTTTACTTTTTCCAAATCTTCTACTGTCGCAACATTAATTGCTTTTACACTTCGATCGATCTTACGCATAAATCCGCATAAAGTCTTTCCAGGTCCGATTTCAATGAATGTATCTGCTCCGTCCGCAATCATTTTCTCTATAGATTGTTCCCAGCGGACAGAAGAATAAACCTGTCTTCCAAGCAATTCCTTTACATCATCTTTTGATGTGACAAATTCTGCCGTTGTATTAGAAACATATGGAATCTCCGGATCTTTTACCTCTACATCAGAAAGTACATCAAGCAGTTTCTCTCCAGCTGGTTTCAACATCGGAGAATGAAATGGTCCGCTTACTTTCAGCGGAAGCACTCTTCTTGCTCCTGCCTCTTTCAGAGCCTCTCCTGCCTTTGCCACTGCCTGTGTCTCTCCGGAAATCACAATCTGTCCAGGGCAGTTATAATTCGCGATGGTGACGATTCCTTCTGCACCTTCTAAAACCGCTTCGATTTCTTCTTTTTTCATTCCAAGAACCGCAGACATAGCTCCTTCTCCCGCAGGAACTGTATCCTGCATCAGAATTCCTCTCTGTCTTACCACTTTTACAGCGTCCTCGAAACTCATAACATTTCCTGCTACCAGCGCACAGTATTCTCCAAGGCTCAGTCCGGCTGCCATATCCGCTTTTAATCCCATCTCTTCCAGCTTCTTAAGAATTGCTACGCTGGCTGTGACCATCGCCGCCTGTGTAAATTCAGTGATATTGATATCTTCATTTTCTTCAAAACAAAGCTTCTTTACATCAATATCCAGAACCTCATTCGCCTTGTCAAAGATTTCTTTGCTGCAGTCAAAAGCATCATAGAAATCTTTTCCCATACCTACATACTGCGCTCCCTGTCCAGGAAACATAAATACGGTTTTACCCATAATCCTCACCTCGCCAATTTCATTTATTTTGAATCTCAAAATATATGCTTCAAAAAATTGACTTATAACATATGTTATAAGTCAATCTTACAAATTTCTTAGTCTTCTACGCCCTTGTCTTTTAAGTAATTGATGACATCTCCAACAGTATTCAGTTCTGTAAGATCATCAGATGGAATCTCAACATCATATTCTTCTTCTAATGCCATAACTAATTCGAATAAGTCTAAAGAATCTGCGTCCAGATCGTCTTTGAAGGAAGCCTCTAATGTAACTTCATCTTCACTTACACCTAACTGCTCTGCAATGATTTCTTTCATCTTTTCTAACATAATCTTTCTCCTTCATACATTCAATTTAGTTTGATTATCAAAGTATAACTTCTTCTGGCACCGATTGTCAAGTTTACCAGTAAAATTACTCCTATATTATACTAAGCAATGGGAAATTATGCAAGCCTATCTGGACATTCTGTACTATATTATTTATCTTAATTGTGTGCTGTATTCTTAAGGTTTTCTCTCTCTTTTTTCTGTCCCTGCATCTTTCGATTCTGTCATGGATTTTTACTCTGGCTGAATGGCCGTTTTTTCATGTCTCTTTTTCTGTCTGCATCCTTCATTGATCCTCCGGTTCCTTCCAGAGAATCCAGAATATTTTTCCTGATATTTATTGAAAAGTTATCCTTTCCCGCTCTATAATAATTTCGTTCATTTATATGCATCTGAGAAACAAAAGAAAGGATTTTTGTTATGAAAAAATTTATAGAAGAATTTAAAACTTTTGCCCTGCGCGGAAACATGATGGATATGGCTGTCGGCGTTATCATTGGCGGCGCTTTTTCAAATCTTGTTACATCTCTTACAAATAATTTTATTTATCCTATTTTGAATTTTTTCACAGGAGGCGAAATTTACACCCTGAAGGATATCGCCGGATTCTTTTCTTCTTTTATTTCTTCTCTGGTCAATTTCCTGATTATGGCTTTCGTATTATTTTGTCTTCTGAAAGTAATCAACAAGCTGACATCCCTCGGACACAAGGCAGCGCCTGCCGCTCCTGAAACAAAAACCTGTCCTTTCTGCAAAAGCAAAATTGCAGCCGATGCCACACGCTGTCCTCACTGCACTTCCATGCTGGTTGCAGAAACTACTGAGGTTTCAGTTAAAACCACTTCCTGAGTTTTAAGACCTGCAGCCTGTACTGATCTCCTGAAGTCCTTCACACTCTTCTCCTGGGATTTCCTCCTCCTGGATCAGCTTTTATTGTGTCCACAGTATGGGACAGGCTTTCAAAAAGCATCCAAAACTAGTTTTTGCTGTGTCCACTTTATAGGGTTCAGTTTAATCCGGGATTTGTCCTCCTTTTTTCCTTTTTTCACTCCTGGGAGGTGGTCGTCCCTGAGGTTTCTCCTCCTTTTACTGATTTATTCCTCCTGGGAGGTTCTTTCTTCACGATTATATCCTCCTTTATAAGTATTTTGATCCATAGGAGGCTTTCTCTCCAAATTTATTTCCTCCTATGTAAGCTTCTTGACCCACAGGAGGCTTTCTTCCCAGAAGTCATCCTCCATATATTTATTTTTAAATCCTGGGATGCTTCTGCCCGGAAAACTTTCTTTACGGCTGGCGCCTGATCCCCTCCTGATATTAGACTACAAGCCATGCCATCTCGATTCCGCTTTGCTTCATCTCGATGTTTTAGAGCGGTTCACCGCTTTTAAGGGAATTCTTTGACCGCAAAAGCAGATGTGCCGCCTATGCAACGTCTTGCCCGCAAGAACGCTGATGCGTTCGAGTGGCTGCAAGCGACTGCTGGCTGGCGCTCGATCTCCTTTTGTACCAGACTGCAAGCCATGCTGCCAGTCTCGCTCTCGCTCGCTGGCACGGCTGGCGCCAAATCCC